>SXGT01875818.1_pt1 | contig 47216 bp, 29 predicted proteins | sample 3176221 | NCBI WGS metagenome assembly SXGT01 (sample SAMN11356862, study PRJNA531348) | freshwater metagenome | isolation source: freshwater sample F1-120 | place: China: Fuxian Lake, Yuxi | collected 2017-12-25 | reverse complement strand
CTCGATCAGCACGCCCGTCTGGATGGTCATGTGGAGCGAGCCCATGATTCGCGCGCCCGCGAGCGGCTTCTGGCCCGCGTACTTCTCTCGAAGCGACTCGAGGCCGGGCATCTCGTGGAGGGCCAGCTCGAGCTCCTTGCGGCCGAACGCCACGGTCTCGGGCCGGATGTCGGCCACCTTGTAGGGGTGGTTCGAGAACAACGGAAGTCGCGTGCCCATGAAGGAGGGCTCAGCGACGAGATGCGCGACGGACATGGTGGCCTCGTGATGACGGTTCGGTCGCCCCGGACGCCCGGGAGCGCGGCACTTCTAAATCACCCGATGCGCCCTGGCAACGATGGGGTGCAGGAACCACCGCAACTTCCGGCTCACGCTCGCGCAAGAAACACTCCTAGTGGCGCTGAGGCGGAGTGTCTTGCCGCCCGGAGTCGACCTCGACGCACGACCGACCGCGAGCCCGCGGATCGGTCGTGGTCGGACGTGGTCGTCGGCTACAGCCCCTGGACGCGGACCGGGAAGGCGACCGGGCTCGTGTGGCCCTGGCCCAGCTGGCCGTTGACGTTCTGCCCGAAGGCCCAAGCGGTGCCGTCGGGCCGCACCGCCAAGGAGAAGAAGCCGCCGGCGGAGAACGCGATCGTGGGACCGAACGGGACGTTGGCCGAGGCCAGCACCGGCTTGGCGTAAGGGCCGTTCACGAGCACGCCGCGGCCGAGCTGGTTGTAGAGGCCGTGTCCCCATGCCACGAGCTCGCCGGCTCCGTCGCGTCCGAGCGTGTGCGAGGCACCCGCGCTCACCTGGGTGAGGCCCACGAGCGGTGTCGCGGCCGCGGTCAGGACCAGCCCGTGCACGCTAGAGGAGGTTGTGGTGCCGTTACCCAGCTGGTTGACGCTGTTCTGGCCGCTGGCCCAGGTGGAGCTGGCCGGCCCGCCCGCGCTCACAGCCGCCGCGTGGTTGTTGCCCAGCGTGATGGAGGTGACGCCGCCCATCGCCGAGGCCAGGACGGGGCTGTAGGAGTAGATGAGCTGGCCATTGCCCAGCTGCCCGTCGAGGCCATAGCCCCAGGTCCAGACCCCGCCATTGACGATGGCCGAGGCGTTGTAGACCCCAGCCGCGATGGCCGTGGCCGGCCCCGGCAGCGGGACGACCTTGGGAACGGGATTGGCGTTGAAGTCCTGGTAACCCTGGCCCAGCTGGCCGTAGCCGTTGTACCCGAAGACCAGGACCTGGCCGTTGCTCTTGAGCACGGCCGTGTGCCGGTATCCCGCGGCGATGGCGGTCACCCCGGAGAGGCCCGGCACCTTCGTTGGCGACGGGAAGTTACCGAACGTCAGCTGACCCAGCTGGCCGAGGTTGTTCCAGCCCCAAGCCCAGACCGCGCCGGTGTTGTCCAGCGCCAGGGAGTGGTACTCCGACGCGGCGATCGCGGTGATCGGCGGCAGTCCGGGGACGGCGACCGGGATCGAGCTATTCGCGAAGGTGCCGAGCCCGAGCTGACCCGCCGCGTTGGAACCCCAGGAGAGGACGGCCCCGGTGGCCCGTAGCGCCAACGCGTGCTGGACGCCGCCCGCGACCGCGATCACGTCACAGCCGCAAGTCTGGTTGCACTGGAAGGGGCCAGAGCACACGCCTGCCTGGCATTGGTCCGGGTTGGTGCACTCGGAGCCGTCGTCGCAGACCGTCCCGTCCGGAGCGGTCGGGTTGGAACAGAGCCCGGTCGCCGGGTCGCAGACACCCGCCACATGGCACTCGTCCAGAGGGCTGCAGACAACGCCCTCGCAGAGGTCGCACGGCGGGCAGGTGCCGCCGCAGTCCACGCCGGTCTCCGATCCGTTCTGAATCCCGTCATCGCAGGTCGGAAGCACGTAGCACACCGAGAGGCGCGGCTGGACGGCCGCGGGGCCTTCGCTCGCGTCCCAGCCGGAGTTCGCCAAGGGCGTCGGCACGGGCTCCTTGATCATCACGCCGTGGTTCGCGGTGGCCCCCGAGTACCAGTCCTTAGTGAGGCCGGTGAGGTCCACCGAGATACTCCCAACCCAGCCGAGGCCGTTGTTCGAGAAGGAGGCCACCGGCCCGGGGGCGAAGTTCGTCGAGCCACTCGACCACGAGACGCTCGATTCGGTCCATGGGGACATGGCGCGGTGGACGTCGAGGGTTCCGGCCCCGTTGTTGCCAAATTGGCGCAGGGTCATGGTGGACGACACGATGGTGGCGTTGCTGGGGACCGCCGCAAGGCTGAAGCGAATCAGGGAGCGGCGGAGGCCTTCCTTCCCGGTGCGCCCGGCCAGGATCTGCGGGAATGACCCCAGGTTTAGCGTGGCTCGGTCGCTGCGCAGCCAAGCGTCGGCCACGCCGTGGCCCCCACTGCGGCTGATGGTGACGCAGGTCGCGTTGAGCGCAGCTTCAGTGGTGGCGAACTGGTTGCCGCCCGCCGCGGAGTCTCCGAGCGGGAACGGCTCAGCGCCCGGTTGAGCGCAGGCCGAGAGGATCAGGAGCGACATCGGGAGAAGGCGTAACGCTGACATAGTGATCTCCTTGGAGGTTGAAGGCGAAGACTGGCTCCTGACTGAGCCGTCAGGCAGCCCATGGCTATGGGGGGTCAAGTCAAGCCGAGGTGGACCGCAGACACCGCGGCCTCGGCTTTCGAGTCGACGTGCAACTTCATGTAGATGCGCTTTATGTGGCCCTGCACGGTCCCAAGGCGGATGCCGCAAACGACGGCGATCTCGGAGTAGCGGAGACCCCGTGCAAGGAGGCGGAGGACCTCTCGCTCCCGTGGTGTCAACGGAGGGATCGATGGATCAGGACTGGCAATCGGTTCTGAGGCACGGCTATCGGACTGCATGGCTCTCCTCCGGCGGTGTGTTGGAGCACGTGCCGACAAGAAACGCCGGGGGGGTGGACGGGACCGTGGACGAGACGGACCATTCGCCGTGGACGAGTCGAATTCCGCGATTCCGTGAACGGACGGCGCTTCGGGGTTATGGTTTTCGTTATGGAGGCATCGGAAGGAGAGTCGCGGGGGCGGGGTGCCGCCGGGTTGGTGGTCCGCCTGCTAGGACCGTTCGAGGCGCGCGTGGGTGGCGACCCTCTCCGGCTCCGGGGGCGCAGCGGCAAGTGGCTCCTGGCGCTGCTGGCGCTTCGGGCGGGCCGCGAGGTAGACCGAGGGTGGCTCGCCGGCCTTCTTTGGCCAGACAGCGAAGGCGACCTCGCGAAGGGCAACCTGCGACGTACGCTCACTGATCTGCGGACCGCGCTCGGGCCCGAGGCCGGACGGATCACTGCACCCACCCCACAGCTCCTCCGCCTGGAGCCCATCGGCGCGGATATCGACGTCGTTGCATTCGACCGCGCCTTGGCGACGGGTGGGCCACTCGCTTGGGCGGAGGCTGCTGACCGGTACGGTGGGCCGCTCCTCCCCGACTGCGCCGAGCCATGGGTCCGGCCCGATCGCGAGTCGCGCCGTCAGGGCGTCCTACGGGCGCTGGACGCCCTGGCCGATGGGGCTCAGAAGGCAGGGGATCTCAAGGGCGCCGAGGGCTGGCTCCGCCGGGCCGCCGCCGCATCACCGTCGCGCGAGGCCACCCACCGCGCCTTGATGCGGACGCTCGCGGCTAGGGGGGACTTCGCCGAGGTCACGCGCGTCTTTCGCGACCTGAAGTCGGCCCTCCGAGCCGAGCTCAACGCCGATCCGAGCCCCGAGACCGAGCGCCTCTTCCGCGCGCTTCGAGAAGGGGCGAGCGATCCTGCTGTTCCCCCCGTCGCCGAAGCCGGCCCGCCCGCCGTGCCCATGCCCGCGCAGTTGCCCGTGGGGCCGGCGGTGCCGGCGTGGGCTCAGCCCATGACCACTCTGATCGGGCGAGAGGCGGAGCTGGCGACGCTTGTCGATTGTGTGGGAGCGGCTCGCCTCGTGACGCTCACGGGCTGCGGAGGGATCGGCAAGACGCGGCTCGGCCTCGCCACCATCGCCGGTATGGGCGGTGCGCTCGGCGGTGTGGTGCATGTCTCCTTGGCCGGCGTGGCGTCGGCGACGCAGCTGCCGGGGGCGATCGCCCTGGCGGCGGGCTTGGAGGCAGCCGGCGCCCTGCCGGAGTTGGCAGTGGACCTGCACTTCGGCGAAGGCCGGTGGTTGCTCTTCCTGGACAACTGCGAACACCTCGTCGAGCCGGTCGCCGAGCTCGCCCTCCGGTTGCTGCGCGCGGCGCCCGGGCTGCGGATCCTCGCAACCAGCCGCGGTCCCCTCGACTGCCCGGGCGAGACCGTGTGGCGCGTGGCGCCGCTTCCGCTCCCGGAGGCGGCCTCCTCGCTTCGCGAGTCTCTAGAGTCCCCCGCGGTCCGGCTCCTGCTCGAGCGGGCACGCGCCGTGGATCCGGCGTTCGAGCTCACCGAGTCCATGGCCGCGGACGCGGTCCGGCTCTGCCGGGCCGTGGACGGCCTCCCGCTCGCCATCGAGTTGGCCGCGGCACGCCTCAGGACCATCGGGCTCCGTGAGGCGGCCAGCCACTTGGATCAGCGCCTCGAGTGGCTGTCGGGTGGGCGCCGACAGGTTCCCGAGCGGCATCGAACGATGCGGGCCACGCTCGATTGGAGCTGGGATCTCCTCGAGCCGGACGCGCGCGCTCTGTTGCAACGCCTCTCGGTCTTCGCCGGTCGCTTCGACCTCGGGCTGGCCGGGGAGGTCTCGCCGGGAGGTTCGACACTGGCAATCATCGACGCGCTCGGGGTGCTCGTGGACCAGTCCGTACTTGCGCTAGAGCGCGACCCCGGAGGCGACGTTCTGTACCACCTGCTCGGAATCGTTCGGGAGTACGCCCTCGAGCGGCTCGCGGAGTCGGGCGCCGAGGCAGACGCTCGCTGGTCTCACGCACGTGCGATGCTACGCCGCGCCGAGCAGGCCGCGGGCGAGCTGCAGGGAGCCGCTGGCCCGGTCTGGCTCGCCCGCCTGGACGCCGCTCACGACGAGATGCGCGCGGCCCTGGCGTGGTTGGTGTCTCCCGAGAGCGGGGACCCTGGCGCCGACGCCTCACTGCGCCTCGCGGGTGCCCTCTGGCGCTTCTGGCGACTTCGCAGCTACTTCACCGAAGGGCGGCAGTGGCTCGACGCCTCCCTGGCTCGAGCAGGGGCGGCCGCACCCCACCTGCTCGAGGAGCCGTTGCACGGGGCCGGCACGCTCGCGTGGCTCGCGGGGGACCTCGACACAGCCTTGAGGCGCCACGGTCAGTGCCTCATCGTCCGCCGGCAGCTGGGGCGCGGGCTCCCCATCGCTTGGTCGCTCACGAACCTCGGGATCGTCGCGATGTACCTCGGGAAGCTGGACGAAGCGACCGCTCTCCACGGCGAGGCGCTCTCGCTGTTCGAGGCGGCCTCGGACTCCCTCGGGAGGTCAGCGGCCGAGATGAACCTGGGCGTACTCGCCTGCTACCGGGGGGACTACGAGGCGGCGATGACCTGGCACTTGGGCGCGCTGGGCGAGGCGCGCGAGCGTCGGTCCGTGGAGACGGTGACGCGCGCTCTCTTGAACGTGGCGTACGTCGCCTGGCGCGCGAGACCGCTCGAGGAGGCGCGCTCCTGGCTCCTCGAGGCGCTCGACGGCCTCGTCTCCGTGGGCGACCGGCACGGCGTGGCCTTCCTCCTCGATACGTGTGCACGGATGGCTGGCCAGCTCGGCGACTGGCGGACCGTGTTGGTCGTTCTGGGCGCCGCGGAGACGACGCGAGCGCTGGTGGGCGGCCCGCGCCCACCTGCGGATGTGGCGGAGTTTACCGCACTGGCCGATCAGGCGAGGCGGGAGCTGGGAGCCGTGGAGGGTACGGAGGCCTGGGGCACCGGGGCCTCCCTCCGCCTGCCCGACGCAGTGGAGCTCGCGAGGCGCTTCCTCAGCTGACCCTGAACTGTAGCGTCCATCGCGCGTCTTCTTGGAGTTACTGAGGCCGTCTGGCGCAACTCCGCCCCGGAAGGCCTTCGGCGGCTTCCTGATAGACGCAGGGGCTCCCTACGCGGGTTTGGCCACGCGGACATATTCCCGCTGGAGCAGCACGGGGCGCGACTTTCGTCCGTGAGGCTCCGTGAGGCTGAGCGCGCTTGCAAGACGCTGCTTAACCCTGCAAGGTTGCTAGTCATGGTCAACTTGGCGCGGAAATCTCGCGAAATTCTCCGTGGCTGGGCGCTAGGCGCCTGGCGGGAGACTTGCGCCCAGCGCCCAACCCCGATCGTCCCTCGTTTCGGCCCGGCCACGCTGCGCTCCATCGGGGGGCCATTGTCCGTCGTGCTCTTGATGGCGACGGCCTGTTCCTCCTCTGACACCGCCGGGCCGCCTCTCCCCGCCACGACGCACGAGGAGGTCAAGCCGGAGGACTTCGCCGCGATGGCGCTCGGCGATAGCGCATTGCTCGACGTGATCGCCGAGGCAAAGACGGAGTTTGGTGTCGAAGCGATAAGTCGGGCCGGCCGAATCTCCGACAGTGTCGGCGAGTCACTCGACTACGCCACCTTGGTGGGGGACGGCGATCTTGCCGTGCGAGTAGTGCGCCGCTGCGACGGCGAGGAGTGCGTCTCTGCGGTGGAGTCCGTGGACGAAGCTGGAAACGCGACGTGGTTGGGGCTTGGCGGTGAGCTGCCCGTGCGCGAGATCGGCAGACCTCTTCAGTACCGCGAACTGGACGTGGAAGAGAGCTACTCGGTCAGACTGCCCACTCTCAGCTCCGCGCCGGACGGCGATCACCCCGACAGCTCGGCCCCACCGCGAATCGACGTGCTGTCCGCGTTCAACAAGTACGTTCGAGAGCCGGGTAGCTCTCTCGAAGATCTGGTCGCGCTCAGTTCGGGCCAAGCCGCTTTCGAAACCACGGTTCGGCACGGGGCAACGGTCGAGGATCTCGATCTCTCGCTGTCCTCACGGCGTCAATCGGATGTTGTGGTCGTGATCACGTATGGGGACGCACGGCCGAGTCTCGGTCGCGTTGTCGGGATCGCGATGAACCAGGACTTCTGGGGAGCGATCCATTACCCCGAGCCACGGATGCGGGGCCGACTGGCAGCCAACTCCCGCGGTGGTCCGGGGTTACTCATCCTGGCAGGGTGTCAGACGGCCGATCTGCTCGAGACCCTCGACAGCCCGACCCGCGTGACGGTCGGGGTGAGCGGCAAAGTGCCCCCACTCGCGCTGGAGCGGGGCATTCGGTCCGTGATTGAGGCGCTCACGTCCAACAAGACCTTGGGCGAGGCCCTTGCGGCGGCCAGCGTTCATCTGGGCGCGGGCGCGCTGGCCGTGAACCCCTCCGCTGAGCAGCACCTCGGGAAGCACCTCGCCGACATCGGATCGCCACCCAGCTGCGGCGAGGGAATCCTCGGCGCGTGGGGCGGAGCAACGGAGCGTATCACTGACGCGGGTGCGTCCAGCGACTTCGCCGTCTACTGCGGGTCCTTCACTCTTGACGTCTCCGAGAGTGCTCTGGCCGGGTGCGAAGGCTGCCCGCTCGCCGTGCGCTGGGGGCCCTTTGGACTCTCCGGATGCGCTGAAGGGACCCAATTCACCACGGCCGGGTTCAATCCGAATGCCCAACGGGAGATCACCGCGGAACTCATGGACGACGGGCGACTGTCAGTCACCGTTGAGGGGACCAGCGCCGACACGGGGCACTTCACCCAGCTCGGGTCGCTGACCCGGTGTCCACCAGGTAATTAGTCGGCTTCCTCGCGCGTTGTGGTCGAGGCGCCGGTGTGCACCCAGAGTCACACGCACGTTGGTGCGGTCACTCTTCGATGGGCGTGAGCAGCGGCGGTATGCGCTGAGCGCGATAGAAGAGCCGGGAGCCCGACACCCGCGTGAAGGCGACGACGTCACCCTCTGGGGTCACCTCCATGAAACGAGCTCCGCTGTAGTCGAGCCCCCCGTTCGCGCCCGCCTCGATGCCCGAGAAGGCGGTGTTCCCGTTGGCCAGACGTTCGGCGTTGCCGCCACCCGGCGTATACCAGGCGTCAGCAGTGTTGCTCGCCGGCGGAAACTCCCACACCTGGGTAGCGACGCCGTTCGCGATAACATACTCGACGACTCGGGTGCGCCCGATGTCGGCCGTGCTGCTGTCGACCAGGAGTATTCGATCCTTCGCGAGCATGACGGGGGCGTGTGGGTCAGTGAACCACGCCCAGTCGCCCTCGCCGTGGGCCAGGGTTCCCTTGGCCCCCAGGATCCAGTCGATGCCCTTAGTGGCCATGTCGACCTGGGCCACGATGCCGGCGTTTCGTGAAGCGTACCAGGCCTTGCCCCAGTCCGGGTCGAGCATTCCCGCGCTGCCGAAGCAGGTGGTTCCCACGGCCTCGCTGATAGCGGCAGTGTCGTACTCCCAGACCCTCTCGCCGTCCGGATTCATCTCAACCAGGATGTCCCTGGCGGGCCCGTCTCCTCCCTCGACCCGCAGCACCGAGTAGTTGCCGTTGGCGAGCTTCCGGAAGTCGTGGTGCCAACTCCCGTCACGAGCGGCCCACCACGTGTATTCACCGGGGGGCTCAGCGGGGCTCGTCCACAGGGTCTCACCCGCGAAGTCGAGCTCCTTGACCACTGAGCCAGCTGCGAGCAGGACGGCAGATCCGCCGTTGATCAACGTGGCGAGCGAACCCGGGCCGGTGGGATGCTCGGCGTACCAGCGCACGCGACCCTCGCGGTCCAGGATGACCGCCGTGGTGGGTCCCGGGACCCACGGCTCCGCTCCCCCCCCTTGTGTCAGCACCCAGGTCTCCGACGCCGTCGACGGGTCCAGCGTGATCACTTCGGCCGGGGTGATGTGCGAGGGGGGCGGGGCTGCGGTGAAGGGCTGCGCTGGCCCCCGCGTCACGGTCTGGCCGTCCATGGTCCAGGCGGGCCGCAGCTGGAAGTCGCCGGTCCAGAGGCCTGCGACAATCACGCGGTGCGAGGCGGCCTTGTTCGGAGACTTGGATGTGGCCAGCGTAAACTCAATGGGCCCGCCTTCGACGCGCGCCACCTCGACCCAGGAGACCGCCGGTTCATCCGTGCGCCACTCGACAACACACGAGAGCGTATTGTGCACGCTGGGTGTGACGGCCACCTCGACGTCTTCCTGGAGCCCAAGGTCCTCAGGCTGGCTGGGCTCCGCCGGGCTGGAGTCGCTGCAGGCGCCGACGAGGATCAAGGCGCCGAGGTACGCACAGAGCTTCATGTGTTGTTCTCCCTCGCGGGTGTTGGCCGTACCCGGGGGCGGTCCGGACCTACTGTGGCTATCGCGAGCGCATCGAGACTACCGGCGCCCGGACGATTCCACCGTACGCGCGACGTCCTTGCACCACAAGCTCTCCTACGTGGAGGACGTGGAGGGGTAAGCGAGTCGCCGTGGCCGGGCCTGAGCGCGGCGGCGGGCTACTGCCTCATGGGTCCCACGCGGTCTTTGTCGCCCAAGCCCGTCGAAGGAGACTCTCGGGATCTTCGCTGACGCCGCTTGTGGGTCGCGTGGGGCGGGTGTAGGTTGCTCCTGGGTGGAGCCGCGGGGAGTTTGCCGTGCGCTGGCGATTAGTGTCCACATTGTTTTCGGTTGGGTGTGTCCTGGATCAGGCGCCCGCGGCCGGCCCAGGGGCTGAAGGGCTTCGCGGCTCTGCCACGCCTCGCTGGGAGCACATCGCTCCCCGGCTGACCGCGTGGTGCGGCGGGTGCCACGCCAGCCTCGAGGTGAGCCGCGACGGCGACTGCGTGAGCGGCATCTGCTTCACGGACGATCCATGCCTCCTCGCCAGTGCGGGCTGCTGCACCATGGACGATCCGTTCCTCACGTGTGAAGAGCGTGACGAACGAGAAGGGCCCGGCGCCCGTGGCCCGTTTACCGTGGCTCAGTGCGGACTCTTACGGACGGAGTACGCGCTAGACCTGGCCGCCTCTGGGATGGCTGGCACTGGAGGCGGCGCGGGCGCTGCCGTCGGTTTCCTCAAGATGGGGGGCTTCGATCAGATCGACGAGGTGGGCCTCAACGCCCTTCGCACCTGGGTCCACAGCGGTCACCCGCTGCCCGCCCACTGCAACGCCACACCGCCGCTGCCCTTGAGCCCCCCATGACGTTTGGCTCCCTGCACGGCAAGCAGCACGGCCCACTGGCAAGGACTTGGGGTGGGCTCTGGTTCATCGCCGCCGTTGCGGTGGGCAACGGGTGTGAGGCTCCAGGGGACGCGCCGGTGGAGAGCCCGGCGTCGACCGCCGACTGCGGCGTTCAGCCGACCTTCACATCCATCCAGCAGCAGTATTTCCAGCCAAGCTGCAACTTCAGCCCGTGCCACGGGAGGGGCTCCGCCCGTTCGGGCCTCAGCCTGAAGGCGGACACCGGGTATGAGGCCCTCGTCAACGTCCCCTCGCGGCTCTCTCATCTCGTGCGCGTGGTACCCGGCGATCCTGACGCTTCATTCCTCGTGCGGAAGCTAGAGGGTAAGCTCGAGCCCCACGAGGGAGAGCTCATGCCCCCTTCAGCGGTCGAGCCCTACGACCAGGCTTGCAGGATTCAGGCGATCCGCGACTGGATCGAGGCGGGGGCGCTCCGAGGCTGAGGCGCTCGACTCCCTCGGCACCGATGCCGCGGCGACAGTCACTCCCTTGGGTCCCCCGAGCGCCACGCCTGGTGCCGCCGGTTCAGCGCGGGCGGGCGAGGCCATAGCCGTCGTAGACGAACCCGAGGTCGGCGAGGATCCGCTCGCGCGTGAGCCCGAATCGTTCGAGCGCGTAGCTGTGCCGGCTCCGGTGGGAGCGCTGCTGCGTCGCCGCCTCGCGCAGCTGCTGTTCGAACGCCGGGGAGACCGGCAGATCGAGGAATGTCATCAGGCGGCGAATGGTGGCCTCGAGATCCGTGATGAGTTGGGGGTAGGTGACGGTGTGGAGAGACCCGGGCGGGATAAGGCCCGCCTGATGCTCTTCATACGGCTGGCGGTACACCTGTAGAGAGGCTTGATACAGGTTCTCGAGCCAACGCCGGCGGTCGGCGTCGGCGCGCTGCTCGAGCGGGCCGTACGCCCTCGCGATCACGTTCTCCAGCATCGACATTCCGGAAGGGATCGCCTCGAGGGGGTCGCGCACGATGAGGACGAGCCGGGCGTCAGGCCACCGTGCGAGCACCTGCCTCACTCGGAGCGTGAAGGTGCTCGACTTCACCACCACTCGCTGCCCCCCTCTGACGTAGGCGTTCCTCCGCCAGCACTGGTCCAGGTAGTCGAAGATCCTCGCGCGGTCCTCCGTGGACTCCCCGTGAAGCCCGAAAGCACGCTGGCACTCGGCGCTGCCCCAGTGGTCCTGCCACGCGTGGAAGTAGGACCAGAGGAAGGGGCCATCGAGGAAACGAAACAGGAGCATGGCGTCGTCGGTCTCGACGTCCCTGAGGCCGGTGTCGTGCGCGTCTGGGTCGTGGAATCGCGCTGGGTTGAAAGGTGCGATGAGGTCGACCGCGCCGCCGAGCAGGCGACGGGCCGTGACCGCTGGAAACAGCATCTCCCAGAGCGCGTATCCGGCGGCCTCGCCCGAGCTGACCAACGTGCGGTGGAGGAAGGTGCTGCCACTCCGCGGGCTGCCGAGGATGAAGATCGGGCGGTCGAGGGGGCGACTCAGGGCCTCCGGAACCACCAGGCGGTCCAGGGCCAGAGTGGCTGCCGACACCGCGTGGCGCACGTTGAGGAGCGCGAAGGTGGCCAGCGGCCGTGCCTGCCAGCCGAAGGTCTTGACGATGTTTCGATACAGCGCGACGTGCCGGCGCATCAGGCGCACCACTCGAGCGCGGCCACGGCGATGCTCAGGCCAGCAGCTGCGGTGGCGCAGATCACCCTGTCGCCAGGCTTTATGGCCCCGCGATCAAGGAGGTGGCGCAGTGTCACCGGGATCGCCGCGCTGACGGTGTTTCCACACACCGAGTGCAGTGCGGGCGCTCGCTCCGGAGGGACGCCGAGCTCCGCTACCACGCGCCTCAGCATGGTGTCGGACGGCTGGTGGAAGACGAAGTGATCCACGCTGTCGAGTGACCAGCCGATGTCCGCGAGGAGCGCCCGGATCTCCGGGGGGACAAGGCCGTGGAGCCTGAAGAGGTCGGCGGAGAACGACGTGAACGCGCCGCCCACGGGGACCTGGCAAAGGGCGAAGTGTCGGGGGACGGCCGTAGAACGGAAGCCGACGAGACGCCCCGATCCTCCTGGGAACGGGGTCCGACCGATCAGGACGGAGGCCGCTGCGTTGCCGATCGTGAGGCCGGCCGCGCGATGTGTGAGCTCGTCGACGGTTTGGACGTCGTAGGCGAGGTACTCGCGGGTGAGCTCGCCGGTGGCGATGAGGGCGTACCGCATCTCGTCGTGTACTGCGAAGCGCCCCGCGGCCACGTGGATGGCCTCCAGGAGACCGACACACGCCGAGGTGACATCGAAGGCGTGGACTGTCTCTACGCCCAGGTTGTGCGAGAGCTCCATGGCGGTGGCGGGCTCGAGGTACTCGCGGGCGATGCCTCCATAGAGCACGAGGTCGAGCGCTCCAGCTGCGAGCGATGCGTCGTCCAAGCTGAGGCGCGCCGCGCGCGCGGCGAAGGCCGCCACTCGCGTAGACGGGTCCCGGTCCAGATGGCGCCACGCGGAGCCGCAGCGGTCGAAGACGTGGCGAATGCCGGCCTCGATCGGCGGCCAGTCCGAGTCGGCCCCCCGAAACCGGCTTCGAACTTCGTCGATTACGTCCTGGTTCGACAGCCGCAGAGCCGGGAGTACCACGCGCGGCGGCGAGAGGAAGAGGCAGGGGAAGGGCAAGTTAAGGCCTCTCTTGTTAGCGCCCCAGCCCGTGGGTGCCGCGCCAGACGGGTCACTCTAGGCGCGCGAGCGCCTGCGGGGCAAGCGGCGCGGTCGGTGGTACCCTCGCGCGCATGCAGCCGCTCGTACGCACAACCGCATGGGTCTCCGGTCTCACCCTCCTCCGGCGCGAGGGGCTCTGGGAGCGTGTCCGTGAACGCGTTCCCGCGGCCACGTCGGGCCTGTTCGACGTCCAGGCGGGCGATTGGATGCCGCTAGAGCCCTTCGACGACGTCACGGAAGCGCTGTCGGGGTTGGGAGGCGAGGAGTTGGTGAGGCGCCTCGGGCGGCTTGGTGCCCACGCCGCAGTGGTCGCGCCGGTTCGCCTGCTCCTGAAAGGACTCGGCGCGCTGGCCGTGGCCCCACACGCGCTGCTCTCGCGTGTCGACGCGGTCACGCGGCGTCAATCACGTGGGATTTCAGCGACATACAGGCGGATCGGCTCACGGAGCGGCGAGGTCCGCCTGGCCTACGCGGGTGACCGGGACATCCCTCGGAGTCGCCTCGTCGGTATGGCCGGCCGTTTCGAGGCGCTGCTCGAGCTCACGGGGGCAGAGGGCGGGGTGGGAGAACCCGTGGTGGAGCGCAGGGGCGCCAGCTTTCGGGTGGACTGGCGCTGACCACCCGCCGCGTGGCACCTCCTGTGAACCAAGGGGGTGACGCATCCGGCGCGACGGCGCGGTCACTGCCCGAGCCCTAACCCGCTCCCCGTACGACCGCCGGCATGTCGACACGCCCCGGAAACGGGATGCCGAGCGCGTGGGCCGCCGCGGAGTAAAGGTGGCCCTCGGTCATTCTGACATTCGCGTCAGGAGCGCCGGTCACGGGGTCGAACCCGTAGGTGTGGCATGTGTTCGGGTCGACGCCCCCATACACCCGATTGCCGCGCATCAACGGCGAGACGAACACGGCCCCGTTGTTGGGGTGGTGGGCAGAGCCCCCCTCTGCGACCTTGTCGCGTCCGAACTCGGTCGCGACATACACAAGCGAGCGGTCCCACATCTTCCCCAGCGCCGGATCGCCGAGGTGGTCCTCGGCCTTAAGTAGCCCGATGAGCCCGTCCACCACCTTCAGCACGCGAGACCACATGGCGTTCTGGGTGCCTCGATGGTCGATATGTGACCAATCGAACGCCGCCTGGGCGTTGGTGATGCGATCGGTACCGTCGAAGTTGGGGCTCATCGAGAGACCGATGGTGACGGAGCAGGAGACGCCGAACCGTGTGAGCAGAAACGCCAGCGCGGCCTGCGCCTCGAAGGGGTCGGTCGCCATGCGCGGGAAGGTGGAGAGGAGCTGCTGCAACTTCGGCGACGACTCGAGCCCGTACTCGTCGAGCGGGGCCTCTCCCTTCTGGTACAGGAGGAGCTGTGAGATGAGGTTCATCTCCTCGAGTCGCGGGAGGATCAGATCGCGTTGGTCTCGGTACTCTCGAAGGAGCTCAGAGCCCTCGAAGGTCTGCGTAAACCGCGACGCGTCCTCGAGCTTTCGCCGGAAGCCGCGCGCCCGCGCGACCAAGGCTGCGCTCGGAGCTCCCTTGAGGCCTCGGGTGCCGTCCGTGGCGAAGGCGAAGAGCCGGGGGTCGGAGACGGGCTCTGCCCGTGCCCAGATCGGGATCTCGTCTGAGCCAGGCTCGATGAATCCCTGCCCCGCCATGTTGACGTTCGGGAGGAGGAGGCTGGCGCCATGCTCGAGGGCGCAGGCCTCGCCGAGGGTCCGACCGCGGTTGATGCCGTCGCCCGTGAGCGACTTACGGGCGGCCACGAGGTGATTCACGCTCGTTCCGTCGGCCGTCACGACGGCCAGGTCGCGCATATGCCTCTCGAGAAATGCCGGTTGGGGATATCCGTTGCCCATCTTCATCTGCATGAAGTGGTTGTCGAGTGGCGCGACGCACCGCAGGTTCGAGCCGGCCGGTTGGGCCAGCTGATCAGGGTCGTACGCGTTGCCTCCTCGCCCGTCCGTCTTGGCCACCGGGAGGAAGGAGTCGACGATCGACGCCCCGCCTGATGCCGCCACCACGAACAACAGCTTGCCGCCGGTGGTCGTGGCGACAGGGCCTGTTGTCTCTCCCCCGCACCCGATGGGGAGCATCCCCAGCGCGCTGGCCCCGACCCCTGCCCTGAGAAAGCTACGGCGACTGAAGCGAGTCGTCATCGAGTCACCCGGCTCCCCGTTAGTAGAACAGCGTCTCGGCGCTGCTGCCGATGGCGAAACACGCCGCGAGAGCGAAGTCCCTCGCTGAGACGCCGGTGCCCTTCGCATCCACGATGAGCTGCCTCACCAGGGCCAGCTCCTTGGGTAGCGGGTCGCGTGACATGAGCGCCCTGTAGAGGGTGATCGTGGTTAAGTCTGCAGCCGCCAGGGTTGTCCCTCGAGAGGGATCGAGCGCAGCTACCCCCAAGTCCAGGTCTCGGAACACCACAGGCGGCCCCGCGGCGTCCTTGGCGACTCGTGAAACGCACGCCGACCAGACGACGCGTTCGATCGCCACGGGCGTCGTCGCGGTGGGACGCTCAGCAGCTCGGTAGAGCATCTTGTCGAACGGCTCGTTGCCACCCAGTGCCACAAGGTGTACGCTGTCTACGCAGTCGAAACGGCCGAGCTCGCGACACAGCTCCTCGGAGGTGAGCGATAACCCGCGCATCAGGTCCTGCTGCACCGCGCGGTAACGCTTCCAGATAAGATCGTTCTTGGTCGACCGCATTATCGTGGGCTCGGCGAGCGCAGCCGAGGAGGACCCCATCGCCGACTCCGTGGCAGGCGCCGCCGTGGACGCGCTACGACGCGCCCGACCGAGGGCCGAACCGTCGGTATTCGACGTCGATGACGAAGCGCCGCTTGACGGAGCGACGGGCCTCGCGTTGCTGGAGCTCCGGGAGGAGTCCGTGTCGCAGGCCAATCCCAGCGTTACGAACGAGGCCAACAGTATGGCGGTGGTGGGTCGCAGTCGCGCTTGGGCAGCTCCCGAACACGTCGTCTCAACGGCAGCCTCGGCCCCCTTGGGCACGCCGCCGAGGTGGGCCCTGACGGACGACGAGTCGCCGCGGTCGGTCACGCTGGACGTCCGGCGCTCCGGGGTCATGGCACACCGAACGCGGCAGAGTCCACCAAACGATGGATGAACTTCTCTGCGCGGTAGTCATCTTCGGGGAGCGCTTTCCAATTCGCGATGAACTCTGTGAGGTCGCGCGGTGTCGGCAGGTGACCCAGCGCCTGTTGGTAGAACATCTCTCCGATGTTCCTCAGGAACGCGTCGCTGTTTGCCGCGAAGTGGGCCCAATCCACGAGGTCCTTGACGCGCTCGCCGAAGATGACGCCGTCGCCGTCCCATGCTGATCGATTCGGGTCGTATTGCCCCGAGGGATTGTCGTTCATGCCGACCTTTATCCCGTTGTAGTCCGCGAAGGCGTAGGAGAGCGGATCGAGCGTGGAGTGGCACGTGGCGCACGCAGCGTCGCGAACCCCCTTCTGGTCCACATCCCGAGGCTCGCCGACCACTGGATGGATACCGTCATTCTCCGAGATGTCCGACCCGAGGTACGCGCGGTACGCCTGAGCAGCCGTGGACCGCGGCAGTGCCGAGAACATCGTGTTCATCACGAGGAACCACTGCGTCGTGATCATACCGGCGCGGCGCGGTGGCTGGAGCGGCTGCCCGGAGCCCATGCGCATGGGTTTTCCTGCCATCGAGCCGGGGACCTGCTCGATGATCCCTTCGACCATCTGGTCGCGCTCACCGACATGATAGGTCGCCAGCAGTAAGTCACGCGCGTCGCGACTGCCCGACAGGACGAAGCTGAACAAGCGATAGTCCCAAGAGTAGTCGGCCAAGATGAACTCGCCTTCTAGCCCGGTGGCCCTCTCCGGGCGAACCTTCGGGTCCGCGAGTCGGTGGAGAGCCTCTTGACGCCAGTACTCCGAGGAGAGGCATTGATCGAGCCTCTCGTGGAGGAACGCGCCAGCATCTGAAGCCGCCGCGAGCTCCGCCAGCTCCTCGTAGGAGGGAGAGCGCCCACAATAGGTGATCATCACCCGCCTCAGGGCGAAGCGCGGGTCGTAGGTTCCAACACTGAAGTCCGGGTTTGGGGCGCCGCTCGGGATGACGTCTCCCAGAAACACGCTCGTGGCGTCTCCCGGACCAGTGCCCACGTCGATCTCCTCACGATTCGGGACACCGTCCTCGTCGGAGTCATCCGCCTCCGCCATGGCCAGGGCGTTCGGGAGGCATCGCTCGTAGTCATCTTCGACGGCTGAGAATGAGGGGTCTGCCCACAGGTTGATCCCAACCGTCAGCCCGTAAGGGTTGAGCCACGGCGGAGCTCCGTCATGGCAGTGCGCGCAGTTCACGACTCTGCCGGCACATGCCGAAGCATCCGGGTAGCTGGAGCAGAACAGGGACGGGCCGATCGGTTTGGCGTTGGCCAGTTCGGGTCGCACGGCGAAGCCGACGAGCGTACACAAACCCACCCCGACGAGGAGTCTCGCTTGCACACTCACTCTCAAGGGTGAACCGCGTCCGCGAGCCTGCAGCGCCAAAGCGTACCGACCGTGCTCAGTGACGGACCTCTTGGCTCGTTCTTGGGACGCTTGGTCATTTGTCCAGGTGCCTCCGGAGCGGGCGACGTTCATGCCACTCGGGACCAACCTATCACACGGGCCGCGCGTTGGGCGACGGCATGCTGTCGAATTTTTGAAGTGAGGCGCTTGCAACAAACTCGAAGCCGAGCGCTTGACACGTCGCCGTCGGTGCAAGCAGGATTGCCGTGGTGGCGATCTGTAAGAGGCGAAGTTGCTTACCTCCACAGAAGTCTTGAGTAAGAGTCTGTTGGTCTGGAGCCGGAACGCTCCTGCGGCCGTGTCGTTGAGCTTGCTCGCGCATTCGCCGCTCCTTGCCTACACGTGGTTCGCCTCCGACGAGGCGGCCCGGGGCTCGAGCGACTTGGGCGGAGCCGTGGGCTTCGCCTTCACGACCTTCGTGATGGCGTCACTGGCGCTCTTCTTCACCCAGGGGGCCATGACCGCCGCGGTCATGCGGACCCTGAACGACGAGCCGGTTGACGACGTGACCGCGCTGACGAGAGGGCTCCACGCCATGAGGCGGACCAGCGGGCTGTCGCTCCTGTCGGGGTCGCGGTCGGAGCGGCTTTTCTGGCGCTGGTGATTCCTGGCCTCCTGCTCACGATGGTGCTGTGCGCAGCCGTCCCGGCCGCACAGGCCGAGGGGTTGGGTGTCATCCGGGCCTTCAAGCGCAGTTGGTCCCTGGTCACCGGGAGCCGTGCCGCGCTCTTCGGCGTGTTCTTGTCAGTTGCCCTCGCGAATCTGGTGGTGAGCTGGGTCGTGGACGCCCACGCCCTGGGTGCCGTCCGTCCGGCGCTCATGGCGAGTGTCTTGTTCTCCGCGGTCACCGCCAGCGTGTCGGCGTGCATCGGCGTGGTGGCCTTCCACCTTATGCGGCTGCGCGAGGACGGAGCGAGCCCGGCCGCGCTCGCTCGCACCTTCGACTGAGCTCGACCGGAGCGCCAGCGCGAGCGCGTTGACGCACGGTGCATTACCCCGGCGTGGGAGCTGACCGCGCTGCGCCAGTGGCCCCTCGCCCGGAGGCAAACCCGCCGGTATGGTCGCGGGATGTGCTTCGCCGCTCGACTTCTCCCGGCTCTCGCCGCCCTGACGCTCGCGTGCGCGAGCGAGTCCCCAACCGCCGAGACCGACACCGCGCCGGCGGACATAGCCTCCCGTGACGACGTGCCGGGCGCTGAGGTGACGCGCGAGGGCGCCGATGATGCTCCGGGCGCCGACGTCCCGGAGACCGGCGCCGCCGGGCCAGGTGGCACTGTCGACCAGCTAGTCGCTGCGTGGTGCCCCGAGTACGCGACGCGGTATTGCCAAGCGGCCACGGCGTGCGGCTGCGCGGCTGCGCCCGGTTACCCGGACGCCGCGGCGTGTCGCCTCGCGTTCGCGGCGCAGTGTGGGGAGCAGCTGGAGCCGTATCGCGACGCCGTGGCGCGCGGGGAGGCTGAGGTGCGGCTCGACGGCGTTGCGCCGTGCCTGGCCGCGATCGCCGCGCTCGCCGGGAACTGCGCCAAGCTGCCGGGTGACACGTTTTTCGTCGACTGCCCCATCATTGCGCCGCCGGGTGGCCTCCCGGCGCTGCCGGGCGTCGGCGCGCCGTGCGGACCCGAGGGCCGGTGCGCCGCGGGCCTTCGCTGCGACGCCGACGGGGACTGCGCCCCGCGCGCCCCGGAGGGCGGCGTCTGCGCGAGCGATCCCGACTGTGCGCCGCCCCTCCGGTGTGTGGCCGGGAGCTGCGGGGCGCCCGACGCCTCGAAGGCCGGAGACGCCTGTGCGCCGTCGGCGGACTGCGGCGACCTCGTGTGCGCTGCGTCGGCGCGAAAGGTCTGCATGGCCCGCGCCCCGGGCAACGCCTGCCAGTGGGACGACGACTGTGTCGCCGCCGAGTACTGCGCGGGCGACGCTTGCGTCCCGCTGCCGGGCGACGGTCAGCCGTGCGGAAACGGGGTAGCCTGCGCGGCCGGGCTAGGGTGCGGCAGCGAGAGCGCGATGTGCGGCGCGCTCCCCGGCGACGGCGCCCCGTGCGCGCTGGGTGTGATGGGGCCACTGCTCTGCGTCGACGGGACCACCTGCCGGGACGGGGTCTGTGGGCCCATCCCGGGGGAGGGGGCGGCTTGCGCGGTGGGGACGCCCGCGTGCGCGCCGGGGCTGGGGTGCGCGTTTGGGCCAGAGGGGTCGTTCTGTCGGGTGCCGGGGACCGAGGGGACACGCTGCGAGAACGACCCGACCTGCGCCGCCGGACTGTACTGCGAGTTCACGGAGAACGCTTGCCGCCCGGTGCGCGAGGTGGGCATGCCGTGCGCCGCCGGCAACGAGTGTGGACCGACTGGGGCGTGCCTTCCGGACGCGACGTTCACCTTCCGGTGCGCGCCGGTGCCACAGCTGGGCGACGCGTGTTTCCTGGCGGACTGCGCGCCCGGGCTGTCGTGCCGCACGCCCTACGCCGAGGGAGCCTGCGTCCGCGACTTCTGCGGGTCGCTCCGGTTCTGACGGCGCCCTGCGCCTCCCTGGCCCGCTCGACGGCCCAGCCGGTGCTGGCTACGCTGCCATGGTGTTCACCTTCAGCCCAGGCGCATGATTAGCAATATCGAGGACTTCTTCGTCGACGGATGTGGCCGATGCGAGCGCTTCGCCACGGCTGACTGTTCGGCACGCCGCTGGGCGGGGGGACTGGCCGAGCTGCGCCGCATCTGTCTGGGCGCCGGCCTCGTCGAGACCGTCAAGTGGGGTCACCCATGTTATCTGCACGCGGATCGCAACATCGCGGTGGTCGGCGCGCTACGCGGCGACTTCCGGCTCAGCTTCTTCAACGCCGCGCTCATGACGGACCCGCAGGGGCTGCTGGAGAAGCAGGGACCGAACACGCAGCACAAGGACGTGCTGCGCTTCGTGAGCAACTCGCAGCCGGCTGAGCTGGCGCCCACGATCCACGCCTACCTGAAGGAAGCGATGGGCTACGCCGACGCCGGGGTGAAGGCGCCGCGGGAGGTGCGCGAGCTGGAGCTGCCCGACGAGCTCGCCGACGCGCTCGACGCCGATGCACTGCTGGGTAGCGCGTTTCAGGCGCTCACCCCCGGCCGGCAACGCAGCTACGTGATCGCGCTCAGCTCGGCGAAGACCTCGGCGACCCGGGCGGCCCGCGTGGAGAAGTTCAGAGAGAGGATCATTCAGGGCAAAGGCGCGCTCGAGCGTTGACAGAGGCGCCCCACACGCGGGCAAAGAGAACACGCGAGCCGCACGCCCGGTGCGCACCGGTCACTTCCCCGTGCCGGTGAGCGGCGCGGAGAGCATCCCCCCGGGGACCGCGGTGATCGCCAATGCCGCGCTCCGGGCACCGCCCGACGTAGGCGTGAAGCCGATCTCGATGGTGCAGCTGGCTCCCCCGAGGAGGGTGGTGACCCCAGGGACGCACGTAGCGCCCGGCAGCACGGCGAAGGCAGCCGCGTCGGGCCCCGTCACTGTGAAGGCCAGGGGACCCGCGGGCACCGAGCCGACGCCGTTGGTGACAGTGAACAGCACGGTCGGAGCGGGCACGCCGACGGAGACGTTCCCGAAGTCATGCGTCCCGGGGAGGAGGCTGAGGGCCGCGGCCTGATGCACCGCGCCCAGAAGGGACGCCGACGCCACCGTGGCGCCGTCGGTCGTGACCAGGGCGCCGGCTCGCGACCCCATGAGCGCCGTGGCGCCCGCCGCAAGTCGAACGAGCGCCGTACACGACTGACCGGGCTGAAGGACGGCGCCACTGACGCAGGAGCCGCCGTTCTGCTGGAAGTCCGGGTCGCCCGAGAGGCTGAAGTCGAGGGCGCCGGTCGGCCCCGTGCCGCTGTTCTTCACCACGAAGGTCTGGTCCGCCGAGGTGAAGCCCGCGAACGCCGCGCCGAAGTCGAAGACGCTGGGGGTGACCTCGAGTCCGGGTGACAGCCCCACGCCGTGGAGCACGGCGCTGTCGGAGCCACCGATGGTGGACGAGACCTCCAACGACGCCGAGCGCGGTCCCGACGGCGCCCCAGCCTCAGGGGCGAACGTCAGGGAGACGGTACAAGAGGCGCCAGCGGCGAGTGGACCGCCCGCGGAGCAGGTCTCGCTGGCGATCGAGAAGTCGCTGGCGTCCGCGCCCGTCACTGCCGCTGCGGGCACCCCCGCCGCCGTCCCTCCGACGTTCGTCACCGCGAACGTGAGGGCCGCAGAGGTCCCACCGGTGGCGACACCTCCGAACGAGGCTTGAGTCGGCGTGACCTGCAGCTGCGCCAGCTGGAAGCAGGGCTTCGGGAGGGAGACCACGGCCGCATACGGGAGGTCGTCCAGCGGCTTCCAAGCGAGCCCGTCGCTGCTGCCATAGCTCTTGAACCGGTAGGCCGGGGTCTTGCGCGAGTCGAAGATGAACTGGAACTGCCGGTGTACAGCGAGCTCGTTGGTGAACGAGTAGTGCCCTGCGCTGACGTTGAACATCCACTCGAAGTCGCCGGTCGTGGGGTTGTTCCAGACCGCGATGAGGTTGGAGCGCCCAAGTCGGTTCACCTGTCGGCCGAAGATGAAGTCGGGAAGACCCGGCACGCCGGTCAGGAGTGATGCATCGCCAAAGGTGAACACAGTGGCGTCGGGCGGCACGTGAGCGCTCTGATCACCGACCTCGGGCTTTTCCAGCACGGTCGCGTAGCCGGCCAGCCCGTCGGGGACCTTGGTCACGTTCTTCACGTGCATTATGGCTGGCCCCCACAGATGAGAGCCGCTCACCGCGACGGTGGTGCCTTCGAAGCACTCGGCCGTGAGGCCTTTGCTCCCGGCGGTGGTGTCGGGCGTGGCGACCCAGGAGGTGTCCAGTACGACCAAGTCCGGCTGACCCGCCTCCGGGGCGAGTGAGGTGTCCGATGGCGACACGCTGTCTGACACAGAGATGACGTCAGCTCCCGGCACCGAGGTGTCGACGCACCGTCCCCAACAGGGCTCCTTTCCGATCTCAGCGACTGTGATCTCCAGCTTCTTGAAGCCGGGGAACTTCTTCGTGATCTTCTCGAGCCAGGTCGCATGGAACCAGGCCTCGCCGCCCAGCGAGAACTTGTAGCCGAGGCACAGCACATCCCCCGAGGGAGGCACGTAACCAACGACCCACTCTGAAGGACATGGGTTCGGCGTCGTGGTTGGTGCTACGCCCTGCTTCGCCTTGGCCTCGCCGGTGAGCGAAAACACCGGCGCGACGTAGGGGCCTCCCACGCCTGGGATGCCCGCCTCCACACGTGGCACCAGGGAGATCTTCGCCGAGCCGGTCACGCCATCCTGTAGATCGGCCTTCGCGTCGAGCTGAGGCGCGACCGACCCGGTCAGCGCTCCGGTGGCATAATCGAGCTTCAGCTTGAACGGCATCTTGGCCTCGGCCGTGGCGCCCAGCTTGATGTCGACCGCCAACCGGAGGTCGATGTTCAAGGTGACGGGCAGCATCACGACGGGCGGCAGTATGGGGATCACGCCCAGCGGGATGGGGCCGATGCTCGCCGCCGGATCCAGCTTCACGAGGCTCCCGGTGACGTTGATCTCGTATTTTACGGTCGGCTCGATGTCGACATCGAGCTGCTTCAGGTCGAAGCGCTCAATCTCCAGCACGAACTTCTTCACGACCATGCCCACGAACAGCGTGTGCTCCCAATCCGAGGACGTGCTGGGGAGCTTGAGCTTGCCGCCGAACGCGCCCTTGCCGTCCACGAGGAGCGCCGCGAGTGACTTCCCCGGGGCCGCGGCCGCCTCGCCGTACTCGCTGTACGGCTCCTCGCCCGGCGCGAGCGCCTCGTAGCTCACACCGGCGCACGCTTCGAACGGACAGCGGGCGTCAGCGAAAGAGTGAACCACGTCGCGGGCCCCCACGAACGCGTCCTGAATTGCGGCGGTGATCGGGGCGTCCACGCCGTCGAGCGAGAGCGTGGGCCCGGAGCGGGTCGAGGTCTGGACCTCCATGAGGAAGCCGGCCCCGATCACTACGGTCCCCGGGGGGATCTCCGGGACGGCGTCCTCGGACGCGAACGTGAGCACGACGTGGGGTGCCTCTTGCCCGTAGTCCACGGGGTTCGCCCAAGACAGCTCGGCGCTCAGAAAGCCCGGCAGCGTCTCTGGCGCGATGGCCCCGGGCGCGAGCACCACGAAGTTGGCGTAGATCGTGGTGGTGAGCTCGCGCTCCAGGGTGGCGCCCCTGACGCGGAGCCGCGGGTGATACTCGCCCGGCTCCACGAAGGTCGCCGCCGGTAGCTCCGCGAGCGAGGCGCTCACGGTGTTCGCCGCGCAGTCCGCCTGTACCACGTCGCTCTGCCCGTCTCCGTTCCAGTCCAGCTCACAAGTCAGCGGGCCGTCATTCGCCTCGATCGACCAGACGAAGTGCACTGTGTACGGCGCTTCTCCGAACCCGGCCTCGGCTACGTCGAACGCCGCGATCTCGAGCGACGGCGTAACCGACACGATCGGGTCCGGCTCCGAGCACGCCGCAGCGAGGAGGACACCGCATAGCGGCTGGATCAGCTTCATGGTGAGCCTCAGCCTATGCCTGGGCGGCGCGCGCTTCAACTCCGGCGCCGGTGCAGCGCGAGCGCGCCTGGGGCCTCGGGAGACGAGGGGAGGGGCCCTACCAGGGATCCTCGCGCGGTGGCGGGCGTAGGGGTCGGGCGGGCTTCGGTTCCGGTCGGACCTTGACCTCTGGGACCCGGCGGGCTGGCCTCGTGGCCCGCGGCGGCCGTAGGGGGGCCGCGGCAGTCACGGTGGGTGGCCGAGCATCCGGGCGCCTGCCCCAGCGTTCGGGCTCTTGCTCGAGGCGGCGGACGAGGCTGGGATCGCCTTTCCCGGGGATGCCGCCCCGCTGGGGGCTGGTAGCGCCGTGGAGCACCGCCGCCTGCTGCCCAGCCGCATGAGTCCCCGAGCCGCCGTCCGGAGACAGCGCCCCTAGCGCTGGCCCTGGCGCCGCCGGTTCCGAGCCGGCAGCTGGGGCCAGCGAGACCTCGGCTGGGTTCGTCACCCCGCTCCTTGGCGAATCGTCGGCGCGCCGCCAAGCCCAGAGCGCACCCACCCCCAGGACCAGGACGGCGCATGCGGCGACCCATGACCTCCGCCAAGGAGAGCGTGTTGTCGCGCCGAGATCGGTGGGTTCGCTCGCCGGCTCACCGGCCCAGGGGCTCTCCGGCGGGGGGGCGGCTTGCGGCCGTGGGATCGCGCTGGGTCGCCCGAGCGGAGCGGCCGCACAAGCGACGAGCATCTCCAGGACTGCCGCGGCGGATTGCGGCCGTTCGTGACTCGCTTTACGGAGCAGCGCGTCGTGGACGGCGCGGATCGAGCCCGGGATCGGCTCGCCCTTAGGCGTCGACTCCGGCAGGACCGGGGGGGGCTGGCTCACGTGGGCCACCATCCGAGCGACTCCCTCCCCGGAGCTGGCGTAAGGCTGCGCACCGGTGAGCATCTCGTGCAGGAGGCAGCCGAGTCCGTACAGGTCGCTTCGGGTGTCGACAGGCCGACCGGTCACCTGCTCTGGGGACATGTAGGCCGGCGTGCCGACGATCTCTCCGCCCAGGGTCACCGAGCCCAGCTCATCCGGGAGACCCGGCACCGTCCGGGCCAACCCGAAGCCCATCACCTTTACGAAGTCCGCTTGGTCGTGCGCGCGGACAAGGAAGACGTTCTCCGGTTTGAGGTCCCGGTGAATGATCGAACGCTCCTCGGCTTCGACCAGGGCGCGCGCCACCTGAGCGGCGATCGCCGCCGCGCGGCGAGGCGAGAGGGCGCCCTCGTCGCGGAGCAGCGACGCGAGCGTCCGACCATTGAGGAACTCCATCACGAGGAAGGGCAAGCTCGTGGCCGAGTCGACTTCGTACGCGTAGACCCTGACCACGTGTTGGCCCGAGAGGCGCGTGGTGGCCCTGGAGCCGCGGTGGAAACGCATCACCGCCTGCTGGTCGGCCCCTCGATCCTTGGTGAGGAACTTGATGGCGACGCGCTGTCCCAGGCTCACCTGAGTCCCAAGGTAGACCTGCCCCGCCCCCTGGCCGATCGGTTGCTCCACGCGGTAACGCTCATTGACGACGCGCCCCACGTAGAGGTCGCTGGAGCTGTGATCCGGCAGCCGGATGGTCCTGGCGCCGTCCTCGGCGCAGATGGCCGCGTTAACGCGTTTCCCGCACACCGGGCAGAGCCACGCAGCCCCACGTAATGGTTGGTGGTGCGCGTAGTCCAACGTCTCCTCGCGCGGCTTCATCGCGGCTGCCTCGGAGCGGGTCGGTTCACGGCGAGGACGGAGCCATCGGCAAGCAGGACTCGTGCACGCAGCCGTCACCGTAGACGACTACGTCATCGAGCTGGAGCGTGACCCCGCCCGTGAGGGCGACGCGCGTGAACGGGGTGACCGGCGTGCCGACTCCGGCCGTCCACGACAGGGCGAGAGTGGGTTCACCCGGGGCCTCGTAGTCCACTTGTCCGACGCGCAGCTCGGCGCTGACCGTGAGCCCGGAGCGTCGCAGTCGGAACGTGTACCACTGGGCCAGCTGCGGGACGAACGGTGTGCTGGCGAGACTCCCATTGGGATTGAAGTCGTTGGTGACCTGGAGGGTCATGACGTTGCTGGAGCGGATCCTCAGCACGAACCCGTCTCCGGCATGGTCCGCCATCGCGAGGCTTAAGGAGCCCTCGTTCGCGACCCGACGGATGGTGGCCCACACCTCTAAGTCGACGGCGGGCCGCTTGAGCGCGGCGATGACGGCGTCTCCGCTGACCTCGTTGCCGATGGTCTTCTGAAGCACTGCGCCGTACACAGGGTCTTTCACCACGCTAGCCAGGGCGCCCTGAAGGGTCCAGGGAGCCAGCGTCATGTCGGAGAAGTCGTCCTTGAACACCGCACAGAGGGTGCAGCTGGTCGCGGTGCAGCGGCTGGCGGTGGAGCACGGATCGCCGGGATCGCAGGCGCTCCCGGCCGGGATGCTCTGGTCCGCCGGACACCCCACCCCATTGCCGCTGCAGAACTCCGGGATGTCGCAGGACCCAGCCGCCCCTCGGCACAAGACCCCGGGATTCCCCGGCGGGTGCAGGCAGGTCCCCAGGGTGCAGACATCGAGGGTGCACGGCTGCCCGTCATCGGCACACGGGAGCCCATCTTGGGCGATGCTGGTCGCTCCGCACGCGCCTTGGTCGCATCGATCGTCGATGGTGCAGGTGTCGCCATCGTCACAGGGCTCGCCGTCACCCAGGCTGGTCCACTCCACCGCGGTCTTCGTGGGCTCACACCGGAGGCAGCTGTCGTGTGGCGCCGTGGCGCCTCCCTCCACGCACTGGCCCTCGATGACACACCACCCAGCCGAGGGGACGCCGCCGCCACACTTCCCCGACCCGTCGCACGTCCCGCCGGTCAGGCACCCGGACGCGCTCGAGCACGGGACGCCTTCGCCTGCGGGCGTAGCGCTGCATGCGCCGGTCACAGGGTCGCACACACCCGGGGCGAAGCAGGGACCGAGGTCAGGGCAGACCATGGGCGTGGCCCCCTCGCACGCGCCACCTTTGCAGCTGCCGGCTTCCAGGCAGCCGCCGGGGTCACAGGGCTGCCCGTCGGGCGCGGCCGCGAAGCCGCACTCTCCAGCCACGCACGTAGGCGATGCGCAGAGGGCACCCTGCGGACAATCGGCCACCACCTCGCAGCAGCCGGCTACCGCCGTGCCCACGCAAGTGCCCGCGACGCAGGCGTCCGCGGTGCACGCGTCGCCGTCGTCACAGGGGTTGCCCGTGTTCGAGGTGGACGTGCACCCCGCCGTGGCGTCGCAGGTGTCGTTGGTGCAAGGGTCGCCGTCGTCGCAGTCGAGGGCCGTGCCGGAGCAGGAGCCGGCGCTGCAGGTGTCGGGGCCGGTGCACGGCTTGCCGTCGTCGCACGGCTCGCCCGTGGGCAGATCCGGGGCTCCGTCGCACGCTCCACTGGCGGGGTCGCACTGCTCCCGGGTGCATACGTTGCCATCGAGGTCGTCGCACACGATCTTCGGAGCGCCGGTGCAGGTGGTCCCTACGCAATAATCCGGGGTACACGCAGTGACATCGAGATCGCAGGAGCTCCCATCCTTGGGCACGAAGGCGCAGCCAGCGCTCTTCTCACAGATGTCGGTGGTGCATGGATTGCCGTCGCCGCAGACGACCGCGCCTCCGGCCTCGCATGCGCCCGACTGGCAGGTAGCGGTGACACACAGGTCGCCCACGTGGCACTTCAGGCCTTGGTTTGCGGGCTCCAGCCGACCGCCCGCGCAGCTTCGACAGCCGCTCTCGTCCTCCACGCCGGCCTGCACGCAAGCGGCGCCCAGTCCGCACGCGTTCTGGGCCGGGCATGGCGGGACGTCGCACGCGGCGCAGGTAATGGCGAAGTCGCACTCCAGGGCGGGCCCGAGAACGGGACAGGGCTCGGCGCTCTCGCAGATGGCGATCTGGCCCCCGGCCACGCAGTAGGCCTGCCCCTCGACGCAGCCGGTCTCGCAGCCCACGTCACCGTCGGTCTTCGTGTCTTCGGGCTGTTGCAGATCGGCCTCCAGGAGGACGTCCTCAGCAGCCCCGGCGTCGATGTCCTCTTGCGAGATGTCACCCCCGAGAGCGTCCTCCGGCGGCAGGGTGTCGGCGGGCTCGACCGCGTCCGCCGAAGGCACCGTGTCGTCCGTCCTGAGGGTGTCTTGGGGGGCTGCGGTGTCGTCTCCGGGCAGCAGCGTTCCGGACACGCAACGGCCTACGCTCGTGTCGCAGACCCAGCCCGCGAGGCAGTCACTCTGGGAGCTGCAGACGGTCCGCGTTGCGGGATCGAAGTCCCCGACGCAGCCCATGATCAGTGTGAGCGTCAACTTTACGCCCACGATGCCGCTACCCAACCGCAACGAGTCACCTCATCATGCACGAGCCCGCGGCTTGAGCTGTGCCCACGGTACGCCGACTTTCGCAGATGAAGCCGAGCCAAGTCCATCGGGCTGCGCGGAGGGCGGGCAAGGGTGAGGTCGCCCCGCTTCACCGTAGCTCCGCAGAGCGTCGAGCCACCGGAGCGCGAGAGCGCGGAGGCGAACCGGGCCGAGGAGCTCAGCTGCCTCGGCCCCAGTGTGAATTTCACTGGAGCGCGAGAGCGCGGAAGTGAACCGGGCCGGGGAGCTCTGCTGCCCCGGCCCCAACATGAATTTCACCGCCGAGCCGGACCCGGCATCGTGCTCGCATGACCTGTCACCTCCGCCGCGCGCTGGTCATCCATGCACATCTCTCGGCGAGCTCACCCGAGGACACCCCGCAGGCTCAGGCGGCCTCCACGTGGGAAGGCGCTCAGACCTTCGAGGTGACCGGGTGGAGCCTCGCGGGCGTGGGGGTTGGGACCATCGTGGGGGGCCTGGTCTGGTACTTCACCGGCGGAGACAGCGACTCCCCGGCCGTGCGCCTCGACGTTGAGTTCATGGGTCACGGAGGACTGGTCACGCTTGATGCCGGCTTCTGACGTGAGCCGGCCGTCGCTGGTCTACCTGAGGTAGACCGCGACCAACCCGGACGCGTTGCACGTAGTCGCTGTGCAGCCCCCGAAGCTCTCCTTCCAGAAGCGGCCGCCGCTCCCGCAGCTCGAGCACTCCTCGTCCTCTGAGCTCGTCCCGAATGACCCGGCGCCGTTGATCTGGCCCGAGTTCCCGTCGCAGCTGAAGCCGTCGTCGTAGGAAGCGTTGGCGACGCACATGCCGTTCCTGCCAGTTTCTCCGTCAGCGAAGATCGCGTAGTTCGAGCCCGCGGCGATCCGGGCGCTGTTGCCCTTGGTCTGCCAGGCGGTCCCCGTGATCACGTTCGTGAAGGCGCTCCCCGTGGGTGTGTAGCGGAGCATGAGCTTCTGAGGAGACGGGAACCACGAGATGAACGGCAGGCGAAAACGCTCTGACAGGCTCGGCGCGCCCACGGTCCCGGTGCCCCAGCCCGACGTGACCGTGGTGCCGTCCCACAGCGCCACCAGAGTGTAGCCCCCTCCGTCGGTGGTCATGTCACAGTGCGTGTTGGTCTTCGCGATCGGACCCACGCCATCCGGGTCGATCCAGTAGAAGGCGCTGGGAGAACCGACCAGCGCGGCGCAGCTCGCCGCCGGCGCGTCCTCTGTGCCGAGCTTCGCGACGCCCAGTCCACAGGACCACTCCGTCCCCGTACACACACACATCTGCGACTTCACCAGGTGCCAGTAGAGGAGCCCGGCGCTCGCCTCCGAACACGGCGCTGGCTCGGTGGCCCGGTTCTGGAGTCGGAAGTTCACGGCCTGGTTGAGGGCGAAGTCCACGTCCACGGCGAACTGCGCCAGGCTGGCTCCCAGGGTGAGGCCCGTAAGGCAGCTGGGTCCGTTCGGTCCGAGCGTGGCAGGCGAGCCGTTGGCGCAAGTCCCGAAGGTCCGGCACTCGAGGCCATCCGTGGTCGTAACGAGGTACGAGCCGGCGGCGCAGGCGGGCAGCCCGAGCGCCTGCGAGGTCACGCATCCCACACAGGAGAGCCCCAACGCGACCGTGGCCGTGCCGGCGGTGGTAGCGGTCGCGGCGCTGGTGGCGGTCGCGGCGGTGGTGGCGGAGTCGGCCGTCAGCGCGTGTTTGGCGCTCTCGGCGTTGGTGGCGTTGGTGGCGGAGTCGGCGGTCAACGCGGTCTTCGCGCTGTCGGCTGTGGTGGCTGTGGTGGCTGTGGTGGCGGAGTCAGCCGTCAGCGCGTGCTTGGCGCTCCCTGCCTGGGTCGAGAACGCGGCCGACAGGGCATACGGTACCGAGACCAACCGCGTTCGGCCGAGCTCGGCGCCCCCGTCGATCGCCACGCCCACCCAGAGGGCGTCGATCGCGGCGATCTCTGCCGTGGGCAAGGCCGTCTTGGCGCCGAGGCGGACCGAGAAGATCCCCTCCTCCACCGTGACTCCGAGCAGGTCCTCGGTGAACAGGGCTTCCGCGCCGCTCGGCGAGTCGTGCAGCGTGAAGGTGAGCGCATACGTGCCGCTCACCGTGATCCCGGCTGCGTTCTCCAGTCTTCCCTGGACGGCCAGAAGGGCAGGGGGAGCGGCGGCGGCGGGGAGGGCGAAGGCCAGCCATGCCAGAGGGAGCGAGCCCAAGGAGGCCCGCTTCATTGTTGCCATCGTGTTCATCGAGCCCTCAGCAACGTCTGCCATTCCGCCGGCAGCCTATTCCGTCCAGGCGTGATCCGTCGATAGGCCTCGATGGGCTTGCGCGTATCGGCCTTGGCGAGCCGCGCGACGTCTCGTTGCCGAGGAATCGACTCGATGGTCCCAGCGGCCGTCGCCGGCCAGAGACGCGATCCAGAGGGGTGGTGCGGGCGGGGCCCGGGGCTAAGCGCTCAGCCCTCGGACTCGATGGCCAAGCCCAGCGACTTGCGCAGATTCATGTAGTCCTCGCTGAGCGCGTACACCGCGAGGTCCACGAGCTTGTCGCGCGTGGCGAGCCGGCTCGGCGCCTGGAAGAGGTTCCGGTGCGCCTCGTTCTTGATGATCTGCCCCGCGACCAGCGGGTCGTTCGCCAAGAGGAGACCCGCGTGGTTCGCGCTGAGCTCGATCTGGTTGAGCCACCGCGTGAGGTTCTGCTTCTGGCCCCGGCCCGCGAACTCCACGACGAAGCCCTGGAGCGCCTGGCGGAGCTGCGGGGTCATGTCGTTGATCGCGTTCACCAGGTCCTGGAAGCCCGGGTTCTGGTCGAGATTGCCGATGTCCCACTGCGGCACGAAAAGGCGGAGGGCGGCGCTGAAGAGGACCTCGAGGGTCTCCAGCGGCACCAACGCCACCGCGACGTGCAGCGGGTGGAAGTACGTGAGGGACTTGGCCACCACGAAGCCGAGCTCCTGGTCGGTCTGACCCTGGCGGGCGGCGTCGCCCACGAGGAGGACCGGCGGCAGAGTCTCGGCCACCTGCAGACCGGGGATCTTCGGCAGGTGGTAGAGCTCGGGCGCGGGGTTGAGCCCCAGCACGCGAACGGCGTGGCCATACACATGCGTGAGCAGCTCGCGCTCCTTCGGGTCGATCGCGTTCTTCTTCTTGAGGCCGAAGTCCTTGAGTTCCTTGGTGACGAGCTGCGCCCCGAGTCCCTGGATCAGCGTCCAGAAGATCTGCCCGAGCAGGATGTCTTCGCCCTTCGAGAAGAGCGCCTCGGCCCAGATGTTGGTGGTGGGCGTGGTGGCGTCTTCGGCGATCTGCTTCGGCGCGTGCTGCTTGTAGAACGCGTCCTCGCGCTCGTTGGCCTGGCCGAGGAGCGTGAGCACCGCGCAGGCCACCCACGCGCCGTCGTAGTCCTTGAGCTCATACAGGAGCCGCTTGATGTTGCGGTAGTGCTCCACGTTGCCGTGCTCGAGCTCCAGGAGCCGCCGTGCCGTGTGGAGCGCCTCTTCGGTCTGACCGTCGCGCTCGTAGAGCTCGGCGAGGATCTGGAGGGACTTCACGTCGCGCGACTTGATCTCGAGTGCCTTCTCGAACACGACCTTCGCGCGGTCGAACTGGTTGAGGCGCGTGCGGTAGATCTCGCCGAGATTGAACAGCAGCTTGTATTGCAGCTGCTCCTGCGTCTCGTCCTCCTTCACCCGGTCGAACATGGCGCGGTACGACTGCTGGAGGCGCCGCCAGTTCTTGTTGGTGGTGAGGATCTCGTCGACGTTGCGGAACAGCTTGAGGAGCGAGACGTCGGCGTCGAGCGCGCGCTCGTAGTAGTCGACCGCCTTCTCCGTATCGCCGATCTTCTCCCGGAAGATGTCGCCGATAGCGCCCAGGTACTGCGCCTTGCGCTTGATGTCGGCCTCGAGGCCCACGAGCCGCTCCAGGATCTCGACGGCCTCGTCGTGGCGCTCGGCCTCGACCAGGACCTGGAAGATCTTGAAGTGCGCCGCCTTGGAGTCGGGCTGGAAGTCGAGGGCCGCCCGGTACGACCTGACGGCCTCTTCGGTGTCCTTGATGTGCTTCATGAACACATCGCCCACCCGGACCTGGAGCTCGAAGCGCTCCAGCGGGTCGGTCAGCAGGTCTTGCAGCTCCTTCGCGTAGTCGACCACCCCCTGCCAGTACCCTTGCTGCTCGCAGAGGGTCATGAGGTTCTTGAGGGCGTCGTTGGACCCGGGCTGGAGCGCTACGGTCTTCTCGAGGTAGGCGCGAGCCTTCTCCGAGTTGCCGCTCTTGAACGCCAGCTGGCCCAGGGTCTTGTAGAGGCCCACGAGCTCCGCTTCGGACTCGCCGTGACCGACTGACTCAACGAGCTCGGTGTAGATCGCTTCGGCCAGCGTGAGGTCGCCCTGTGCCTCGGCACAGCGGCCGAGCGCCTTCATGGTCTGCAGGTTGCCGGGGGCGAGCCGGTGGGCCGACTCGTATGCCCGCACCGCGTCGCCGGGGCGAAGCAGGTTCTCGAGCGAGAGCCCGAGGTTGGAGTTGACCCGCGCGAGCCACGCGTCGTCGGCGCCCGCCGGGGCGCGGCGGACGATGAGCGAGAGCAGCGTCTCGGCCTTGATCCAATCTTCTGCCACCAGGTAGAGCGTGGAGAGCCGATCGGCCGTCTTGGAGTCGCCGGGGGCGATCTCGATGGCCCGCTCGTAGTGCTGGATCGCCTGCTCGCCGTCGTGGACCTTCTCCTCGTACACGATGGCCATGGCGACCTCGGCGGCCGCACGGTCCGCGTCGGTGCGCGAGTGCACGCCCCGGCGGCGGAGCGTGTCGATCACCGCGTCCCAGTCGCCCTTACGCGAGTAGATCGACTCGAGGAGCGTGGAGACCCGCGCGTCCTCCGGTGAGTCGACCTCGGCGCGCTTGACGATGCTGAGCGCGAGGTCCGGGTCGGAGAGCTCGTCCAGAACGATCTGGGCGCGCGCCGCGAGCAGGTCCATTCTCTCCGAGCCCGAGGCGTACTCGGACTTCTGCGCCAGCACCTCCTGAACGCGCTCCCAGTTTCCGTCTTCGCGGTAGAGCGCCTCGAGCGCGTCGAGGGCCGCCCGGTTGGAGGGCACGCGGTCGAGCAGCTGCTGCCACGCGTCGATGGCCGAGCCCCGGTCGCTCAAGCGCTCGGCGTAGAGGCGCGCGGACTTCTCCTTGTAGGCGGTCCACGTGGCCGTGTCCTCGGACTGCTCGAGGCGGCGGCGCACGATCTCGATGAGGTCCTCCCACCGCTCGAGGGTGGTGTAGAGCTCTTCGAGGGCAGTGAGCCCTGCCTCGTGCTTCGAGTCGATCGTGAGGACGCGGAAGTAGTAGTCGGCCGCGGCCTCGGGGTTCTGGTGCACGTCCTTGTGGAGGATCGCCAGCGCCTCGCAGTAGCTGATCTGGTCCTCGTCGTTGTCGGCGGTGTGCAGCAGGCGCTCGTAGACGCTGGTGAGCCGCTCCATGTCGTCGATTTCGCCGTACAGCTGGAGGAGGCGGTCGAGGGCCTCCCGGTTGGCCTCGTCGAACTGGAGGATCGACTCGTAGACCTCGATCGCTCCATGCGCGTCGTGGAGCTGCTGCTCCTTGAGACCACCGATCTCGAGCCGAATCGCCGTCTCGTTGCCGAGACCCGAGCGGGCCTTCGCGTCCAGGATCTCGATGAGGTCTTCCCAGCGCTGAGCCTCGCGGAAGAGCGCCTCGAGTGCGTCGATCGCCTCGCGCTCGCCCACGCCCAGGTCCAGCACGCCGCGGAAGGCCTCCACCGCACGCTGGGTGTCGCCGAGCTTGTCGCGGCACACCGCGCCGAGCTCGAGGCCGAGGAGGCCACGCTCGAACGAGTCGTTGCACGCGTCCAGGCGCCGCTGGAGGACGCTGGTCAGCTCCTCCCACTGCTCGGTCTCGCCCAGGAGCTTGCCCAGGTCGAGGAGGGCCTCCGAGTGCTCGGGCGAAAGCTCGAGCACTTCACGGAAGCGCTGCGCCGCCTCGCCCTTACGCCCGAGGCGGTCGCGCAGGAGGCGCGCGTCGCGGAGGCAGAGGTCTTGGCGGTCCGTGTCGTCAGACACTCCGGTGAGGGCCTCGACGTACTCGTCGTGCAGGTCGGCCCACGACTCCGTGGCGGTGGCCACGGCCTCGAACGCGCCGAGCACATCGAGCTCGCCGGGGCGCACGCGGTGCGCTGCCTGGAAGTAGAGCAGCGCCGTGCCGAGGTCGCCGATCTTGTCGCGCTGGAGCTCGGCGAGCCGGACGTACAGGTCCCGCTTGTCGTCGTCGCGCTCGGTGAGCTCGGTGCGCTTCTCGATGAGAGCGGAGAGCTCCGCCCACCGGCTCTGATCCGTGTAGATCGCGTCCAGGCGCTCGGTCGCGTCCGCGTGGCTGGCGTCGTGCGCCAGCACCTTGGCGTACGCCTCGGCGGCCGCCGTGGGGTTGGACAGCTGGAACTGCTGCACCTCGCCGAGCGTCATCCACACGCCCACCGCGTCCTTGGCGGACACGAGGCCCGCCTTGACGGTGAGGATGGCCACCGCGTCGGCCCAGCGGCCGGCGTCCGTGTAGAGGCGCTCGAGAGCCTCCACGGCCTCGAGGGACCGCGGATCGAGCTCGCGCACCTTCACCCAGCAGCGAATCGCCTTCTCCGCGTCGGGGAGGGACTCGGTGTGGATCTGGGCCAGCTCGAGCCACTGAGAGAGCAGCTCGTCTCCCGAGAAGCGGAGCGACGCCACCATCTGGTCCAGCACGGCCGCGAGGGCTTCGAGGTTCGAGCTGTCCTGGTGGATCTTGCGCAGCGCGCGGAGCGCCTCGACGTCGTTGTCTTCGATAGCGAGGAGCTTTTGCCAGGCCTCCTGCGCCTTGAAGGGATCGTCGAGGGGACCGCCGTAGAGGCGGCCGAGGTCGCGGTAGATGTCGACCGACCGCACGAGGTCGTCGTCGCCCAGGAACGTGAGCTCGCGCTCCATCGCGTCGGCGAGGCCCTGGTGGTTTTGGAGATCGCCGTTCAGGCGCTCGACGTGGCGGATTGCCTCGAGGTCGTTGCCGGCGATGCCCAGCGCGTCCTCCCAGAGCTGCAGCGCGTCCTCGGTGCGGCCGAGCTGGTTCTCGGCGATGAACGCGAGGTCGCGCAGGTGCTCGAGCCGGGTGGCGTCGTCGTTGGCTGTGTCGGCCTGCCGGCGGACCACGTTGAACAGCGGCTCCCACTCTCCGGTGTCGCGATAGAGGGCGTTGAGGGCCTCCAGCGCGACCGGATCGACCTCGTTGAGCTCGAGGAGGCGCTCGTAAGCCGAGACCGCCTCCTCCGGGCGTGCGAGCTTGTCGCGGAGGAGCTCACCGAGGCGCCGGAGCAGCGCCATCTTGTCGTCGTCGAACTCGACGGCGTCGATCCGGCGATCGAGACAGACCTCGAGCTCAGCCCAGCGCTGCTGTGCTTCGTACAGCTTGTCCAGGGCCTCGAGCGCCGTGAGATCGGCCGGATCCTCGTGGAGGACCAGCTCGTAGATCCGCTCGGCCTGCTCACGGTCGTGGAGCTTGTCGAGAACGATCCCAGCCGCCTTGTGCCACAGCGACACCTTGCGGGAGGCGTCGTCGCTGGAGATCGCGACCGCCAGCAGCACCTCTTTCAGCCGCGTGAACTCCTGCGTCTCGCTGGCGAGGGCCTCCATCCGATCGAGCACCCCGTCGTCCTGGGGGTCGAGCCGGAACGCTTCGCCGTACCAGTGGAGCGCGTCCACCGGCCGACCGAGGTGCGCCTGGTTGAGCTCCGCGAGGCGACGCTGAAGGTCGAGGCGGTCGCCGGCGTCCCGCGTGATCTCGAGGCGCTTCTCCAGGAGCAGGTGCAGCTTGTCCCACTGCGCGCGATCCGTGTAGACCGGCTCGAGAAGCTCGGCCACGTCGGCCCGGTGGATCCCGGCCTTGAGCAGGCGCTCGAGCTCGTCGAGCGCACCCGCGTGCTGCGGATCGAGGTAGAAGACCTCGCGGAAACACTCGAAGGGGCGGTCCTGGTCGCCGAGGCGGTTCTCGGCGACGTCGGCGAGGCGGAAGTACAGCGCGATCTTGTCGGCGGTGTCGACCGTGGCCTCGATGCGGCGCGCGAGGATCCCGCCGAGCTCCTGATGGGCGTCCGTGGCCGTGTAGAGCTCGTCGAGCGCCTGAAGCGCTTCCGCGGACTGCTCGTCGTCTTCGAGCACCCCGCTGTAGGCGACGATGGCGCGATCGAAGTCGCTGATCTCGTCTTTCAGCACCTCGGCCGCGCGGAGCCGGAGCGAGCGCGCCGCCAGGGGATCCGACAGGTCTGCCGAGCACTCCTCGAGCAGCTTGACCAGGGCCTCCCAGAGCGTGTTGGCGCGAGCCAGGCGCTCCACGGCGGCCATGGACTCGGCGTGGTTGCCGTCTTCCTTGAGGGCTCGTCCATAACAGTCGAAGGCCAGGTCGGCGCGGCTGAGCTGGACCTCGGCGAGCGCGCCCATCTCGTGGAGCGCGGCGATGCGCTCGGCAGGCACCTCGCGGAAGCCCACCATCGTGTTCCACAGGTGATAGACGCGGGTCCAGTCGCCCTGCGCGGCCAGCACCGGACGCAGGACCGCGTAGGCCTGCTCCCGCTCGTCGGCGTGGCTCACGAGCGCCTCGAGGGCCTCGATCGCGGCGTCTACCTTCGGGTTCTCGTTCAGGATCGCCGCGAGCACCTGGATGGCTTGACCCACGTCGCCCATCTGGTCGCGGTAGACCGCGGCCTTGCGCAGCTGGAGCTCGGCGCGGTCGCCGGCGCCGAGCGCGAGCTGGGCATCCAGGATCTCCTGCAGCTCGAGCCAACGCTCGGACTTCTGGAACAGCTCATCGAGGGCAGACAGCGCCCCGAGATCCGCCTCGTCCCACGACAGGATGGTCCGCTGCGTCTCGATGGCCGCGCCGTCGTCTTCGAGGCGGGTCTCCTGCACTCCGGCCAGCTCGCGCGCGAACGCCTTCTTGGCTTCGAGGTCGGTCTCGAGCTCGATCTTGCGCCCGAGGATCCGGCACATCTCCGGCCAGTTCTCGGTGGACTCGTACAGATCGCCGAGGGCGTCGAGCGCCTTGCGGTCGGCCGGGTCCACGGCGAGAACGCTCTCGTAGACGGCCACGGCCTCGTCGGCGCCGATCGCCGCCCCCGCGATCTCGCCGGCCTCGAGCAACAGCGCCTTCTTGGCGTCTGCTGCAGGCTCGAGCTGGGCGCGATCCTTCAAGGACTGGACCAGCTCGTCGTATTGCTGGGTCTTGCGGTACAGCCCGATCAGCGCGTCCGTGGCCGGGACGTCCTGCGGAGCGAGGTCCTTGACCGTGCGGAGGGCCTCGATGGCGCCGCGCGTGTCGCCGACCTTCTCCGCGAGGAGCCGGGCCACCGTGCGCCACGTCTCGCGGCGCGCGCTGGTGTCGGCGATGTCGTCGACCTTGTCCTTGAAGAGCGCCGTGAGCGAGCGGTGCTCGCCCAGCGCGTCGGCGAGCCGCAGCAGCTGCCGAGCGGTCTCGGCCTTGGACGGGTCGAGGCGGTAGGCCTCGCTGTAGTGGGCGAAGGCGTGCGGCGGCGAGTTGCCGTCGCGCTCGTAGAGCCCGGCGATTCGGTAGTGGTAGTCGACCTTCTCCGGCGCGTCTTCGCTGGACGCCTCCATCACGGTGTAGACGCGGACGAGGCCCTCCCAGTGATTCTGGGCCTGGTAGGTGGCCTCCAGGATTGGGGCGATCACCACGGCCAGCTCGGGGTCGTCGAAGAGGCGCTCGAGCGCGGCGACCGCGTCGGCCTGCACCACGTCGATGATCAGGACGTCGGCGTACGTGAGCACCGCCTCGGCGGACGCTTCGAGCTGAACCTCCTTGAGCTCGGCGAGGCGGACCAGCAGCGCGACCTTCTCCTCGTCGGTCTCGGCGCCCTGGATGCGCTGCTCGAGGATGTCGTGGAGGTCGAGCCAGGCTTCGCCGCGGGTGTAGAGCTCGTCGAGGCGAGCGAGCGCCATCGCGTTGCCGGGAGACATCCCGAGGATCGCGCGGAGGTCGTCGATCGCGTCCTGCGGGCGCCCGAGGGCGTCGGCGAGGAGCGAGGCAGTCTGGAAACGGAACGCGATCCGCGCCTCGTCCGAGGTGGCGATGCCTTCCTTGGACCGCAGGATCTCGAGCAGCAGCTCGTGCTGCTCGGTGGCGCCGTAGAGCTCCTCGAGAGCGTCGAGCGTGGCCGCGTGAGCGGGCTCGAGGTCGAGGATCGCGCGGTAGTGCTTCTCCGCGCGCAGGAAGTCCTGGTCCTTCTCGTAGACGGTGCGGGCTATCGTGTCGTGCAGCCCGAGCCGGCGCTGCGTGTCTTCGACGCGCTCGACGTGCTTCTCGAACAGGTCAGCGAGGTGCTTCCAGGCGCCGAGGCGCCCGGCGAGCCGGTCGACGTTGCCGCGGGTATCGCTCTCTGGGTCGAGCTCGAACAGCCGGCTGGCGGCGTCGAGGGCCTGCGCGTTGTCTGACAGGTCCTTCTCGTAGAGCTTGACGAGGCGCTCGAGGAAGCCGCGCTTCGCGCGATCTCCCCGCGCGTGCTGGAGCTGAATCTCCACGACGCGGGCGAGATCCGCCCACTGCTTGCGGCGCTGGAAGACGGGCTCGAGCGCGGACGCGATGACGTCCTCGTGCTCTCCGGCGTCGAGCAGATCCACGAGCTTGTCGACGGCGAGCTGGCTGGAGGCGTCGGCCGACAGCGCGTCGATGAAGTACTCCACCGCGCGCCCGGTGTCTCCTTGGCGTCCGTACTCGATACCGAGGCGACAGCGCAGCTCGGCGAGGTCCGCGGGCGTGGTGTCGGACCGATCGGTGAGGGCCGAGAGCTTGCGCTCGTAGACGGCCACCACCTCGCCCCACTCCTGCGCCACCTGGTAGAGCTGCGCGAGCTCGTCGTAGATGCGCAGGTCGTTCGGGAAGCGCTCCATCATCTCGCGGTAGACGCCCATTGCGGCGTCTGCCTCGCCCAGCTTGTCGCGCCATACGGCGCCGATCTCGAAGCGCAGAGACTTCTCGGCCTCGTCTTCGAGGGTCCCGCTGGCGAGCTTGCTCTGCAGGACGTCGATGAGCTCGTCCCATTGCTCGGTCTCGCGGTAGATGCTCTCGATCGCCGCACGGGCCGTGCTGTTGTTGCTGTCGAGGCCCTTGAGCACGCGGTTGTAGTGGGCGAGCGCGCGCTTGTGCTCCCCGAGCTGGTGACGCACCGCGGCCACCCGAAGCGTGGCGGCGAGCTGCGCCTCGGAGCCATCGCCGAGGACGTCGAGCAGCTCCTCGAGCACGTCCGCGAAGACCTCCAGGTTGTTCGACGCCTCGGCGAGGCGATCGAGCTCGCCGCGCAGCGTGGCGTCCGTCGGATCGGCCTTGAAGGCCTCCACGACGCAGAAGAACGCGCCGTCGGGGTCGCCGAGGCGGGTCTCCGAGATCGCGGCCTTGGCCACCAGGAGCGGCCGGCGCGCGGCTGCGTCCTCGGTGGCGGCCAGCACCACGTCGTACGCCGAAACGAGCTTGTCGAACTTTCCGAGCGCCTCGTAGTCCGGGAGCAGGGCGCGGGCGGCCGCCGCGTTGCCGCTGTCGATCGCCAGGACCTCTTCGAGGGCCGCGACCGCCTTCTCGGTGGCGCCTTCCTCGCGCCGCAGCGTGGCGATCCGGGTGTAGAGCGCGATCTTGCCCTTGTCGGACTCGCTCTTGACCTGCGCTTCGAAAGTGCGCGTGAGCTCCTGGAGGTTGCCGTGGCGCCGATAGAGCGCCTCGAGCGCGTCCCAGTCGCTGATGCCGAGATACCGCTTCCGAAGCTCGTCGAAGGCCTTCCGGTGGCCGGTCTGGAGCGCGAGGATGCCCTCCCAGACCCTGGCCGTGCGGTCCTCGTCCTTGAGGCGGGTGCTGACCACCACTCCAAGGCGCTCGAGGAGCGTGATACGCGCTGCGGCGTCGCCCGCCTGGTCCACGCGCGCTTCGAGCACGTCAGCCAGCTTGTCGTAGGCCTTGTCGCGCTCGTAGAGCTGTTCGAGCTGCGCCAGCGCCTCGGGGTGCCCCGGCTCGTTCTCGCGGATCTGCTCCCAGAGGCCCACCGCGATCCGCGGCAGGCGGATCCGCTCGGAGGCGAGCGCGGCGAGCTGGATCAGGGCCTTGGTGCGCTCTTCCGCCGTTCCGCCGGCGAGGCGGATCTCCGCCTGCGCGACCTCGACGTACTGCTCCCAGGTCTTCCGCTGCTCGTAGAGGTCCTTGAGCTTTCGGACAGCCTCGAGGTTCTGCGTGTCGAGGTCGAGGATGGCCTGGTAGTGCTTGATGGCCTCGGAGGCGTTGGAGAAGCGCTCCAACATGATCTGGGCGATTCGGCCGTGGAGCGCCACGCGCTCGCCACCCGTGGAGTGGTCGATGCGCTCCTGCAGCACGCGCACGAGATCGGGCCAGCGCTTCATGCCCTCGTAGAGGTTCTCGAGCTGGGTGGTGGCCTCCCGGTGCCCGGGCGCCAGCTTGAGCAACGACTGGAGCTCGGCGATGACCTTGGTCTCGCTCTTGATGTGCTCCCGGTAGATCTCGACCATCTCGAGGTGGAGCGCGACCGCCTTGTCGACGTCTCCGGAGACCGCGCCGAGGCGCTTCTTCAAGAGCTCGACGAGGCTGTGCCACTTGGCGGCCTCTCCGTAGAGCGCGCGCAGCTTCTGGAAGACCTCCTCGTCCGCGGCGTCGGCGTTGTAGACCTCCTGCCAGAACGCCAGCGCCTTATCCTTCTTGTCCCGCTCTTCGGCGATCTGGGCGAGCTTCCGCTTGAGCTCGAGGTCGGGCAGACCCTGCTTCTGGAACAGCTCCTCGAGTCGGCGCCAGTTGTCCCGCTTCGCGTAGAACTCGACGTAGAACTCGCCGACCATGCCGCCCGCGTGGCCGGCGGCGTCCTGAACGCGGCGGAAATAGACCTCGGCCCGATCCAGGCTGTCGAGCTGCTTCCAGAAGATGAGCCCCAGCTGCGCGTTGAGCCAGTGCTTGATCCCGTCGTCTTCGTGGGTCTTCGCCGCGTTGTCGACGACGCGGAGCGCCTTCTCCTTGTCGGGCGAGTCTTTGAGCGCAGTGAACACCTGCTCGTAGATGTCGCGAAGGTCCTTTAGCTTGCGGTCCGCCATGAGCGCGGCCTGGATCTTCTCCAGAGCGACCGCGTCGGCGGGGTTGGCTTGCAGCGACGAACGAAGAGCGTCGATGTCCATGAGCAGTCTCATCTCCGGCGGGCAGGATCGGCGGGGCGCACCACGTTCGGGCGGGGCCGAACGGGCCGCGTTGTAGCACGCGCGAATGACCCCGAACAATGGGGGGTCCAACCGGTGGTTCGAGAGATCGACGGGAACCGCGCGTCAGGGTCGCGGAGCGGGCTCAGACCGGCCCGCGGTGCGGCGCGTTGCGCTGGGTCGCTCGCTCAGCGCGAGCGCGGTGGGCCGTATTGGCGCGAGAACTGGCTCAACATCTCCTTCACCTCACCGGTGGGATCCGGGGGCTCGAGGAAGACCACGTCGAGCATCAGGTCGTGCACCCGGGGCGCTACGAACACCTTGTGGAACTCGCTGAGCCAGAGCTCCATCATCTGGCGCGGGGCCAGCTTCAGCGAGTCCCGTCCCGGCAGCACCGTGGCGAACGAGTGCACGTCGAGGCGCTGGAGGGTGCGCAGAATCCGCGCGGACACCTCCTTGAAGCGCGAGCTGCCGTACTTCTGGCGCTCGCCCAGCCCGACCACGAGCAGCTTCTGGAACGGCAGGCGCGGCGGTCGCGAGTCGGGACGCGGAATGGGGTACAGGAGCTGCTCGCCCCAGCTGCCATCCAACTTCTCGGCCAGCACGAGGCGCGAGAGGAATCCGTTGAACCGCCAGTCTACGAGCCCCCCGACCCCGGTGAGCGGCCGCTCGTCGCCGAAGTGGGCGACCACCAGGGTGGTGGCCTCGAGCTCGTCCATACGGGCGAGCTGCGGGTTCGCGCACCGGAGGTTCACTATGCGGGATCCTCGGTCGCCTCGGGCGCCGCCTTCGACGGGAAGGCATGAACGAGCGACGAGATCTTGTCGAGGATGCCGTTGATGAACGCCGACGAGTCCTCTGTGCCGTAGCGCTTCGCGATCTCGATCGCCTCGTTGAGGCTGACCTTGGGCGGGATGTCGCCCACGTACTTGAGCTCGTACGTCGCGAGGCGCAGGAGGTTGCGATCGACCACCGCCATACGCTCGAGCTTCCAGTTGGTGGACGCCCGCTGGATCAAGGCGTCGATGGCGTCGCCGTGCTCTAGGACGCCCTTGACAAGGCGGACGGTGAACGTCTCCGTCTCGGGCTCGACCGTGCCTGGCTCGGGGAAACAGACGAAGAAGTCCGCCAGCCGCATGTCGAGGTCGGCGTCGGTCTTCACAGCGTTGTATTCGAGGTCGTAGAGGACCTGCAGCGCGCACTCGCGCGCCTTGCGCCGGTTACCCATCAGCCGCGCACCCGGCGCAGAAGATCGACCATCTCCACGGCCACCAGCGCTGCTTCCGCGCCCTTGTTGCCCGCCTTGGTCCCCGCACGCTCGATTGCCTGCTCGATGGAGTCCGTCGTGAGGACGCCGAACGCCACGGGCACCCCGGTCTGCATGGAGACCTGGGCCACTCCCTTTGCGGCCTCGCCCGCCACATAATCAAAGTGGGGGGTGGAGCCGCGGATCACGGCACCGAGCGCGATGACCGCGTCGAAGCGTCCGCTCTCGGCCAGCGCCTTCACGGCCAGCGGGATCTCGAACGCCCCGGGGACCCACGCGAGCGTGGCGGCATCTGCGTTCCCCCCGTGACGGCGGATCGCGTCGAGCGCTCCGGCCACGAGCTGCTCGGTGATGAACGCGTTGAAGCGACCGGCGACCAGTGCGAAGCGCATCCCGGCAGCATTCACGAAACCTTCGACGACTTCGGGCATGGGCTCCTCCGCGAATCGGGCGGGCATGATAGTGGCGGCCCCCGTGCCGTCAACGCGGAAGTCCAGCGGCGCCAGGCGGCGCGTGTTTGTGGTGACGAAGGGACGCGCCTTGTTGCACTCTCGGCGGATGCTCGAACCCATCTCTTCTGAGCTACGCGGCGTGCGCTCGCGGCTCCGCGTCGCTCCAGGCCTCTGGTTCCCGCTCCGCACCACTGTCGTGGTCCTGTCGGACGGGGGCTTGGTCCTGCACTCTCCCCTGGACTTCGACGCCGAGGCGGCCGCCGCGATCGATGCGCTGGGCCCCGTGCGGGCGATCGTGGCGCCGAGCGCCTTTCACCATCTCTTCGCGGGGCACGCCGCCGCGCGCTGGCCGGCGGCCGAGCTCTGGGTCTCGCCGGGGATCCCGAAGAAGCGGCCGGATCTCCGGCCCACGGGCGTCCTCGGGCAGGGGCGCCCATTCTTCGCGGACGAGCTGGTCCCGATCGAGATCCTGGGGATGCCTCGGGTGAGGGAGTTCGTCTTCCACCACGTGCGGTCGCGGACGCTGCTCGTCACCGATCTGGTGTTCAACATCCACCACTTCGAGACGGCGCTCTCGCACGTCTACTTCGCCCTCACCGGGGTCAGCCGCCGGCTGGCGCAGAGCCCCGTCTTTCGGCTCGGTGTGGTGGACAAAGTCGCCGCCGCGTCCAGCGCGCGCGCGGTGCTGGCGCTGGCCGTAGAGCGCGTGGTGCCCTGTCACGGTGAGGTGTGCGCCGACCTAACCGAGCTGTCGAAGGCGCTCGCCCGGATGGTCTCGTGGGGCCCGATGGCGCTCCCCGGGTGAGCCGCCGCCGAGAGCCGGCGCCGCCCTTTACGAACCGCGGAGCTGGGCCAGCCGAGGGAGGGTGGAGTCGATACGGCTCGCAACTTCGACCGCCGAGGACAGCGCGTCCTCGTGGGAGCCGATGTCGCGGGTGTAGTCGCCGCAGAACCAGAGGTTGTCCCGCCCTTGCAGGTCCCAGAGCGCCGCCTGGGCGCGGTAGTGGGCGGGGCTGAGCACCGGCAGGATGAAGGTGCTCACGTGGAACGGGTTCGCGGGCTCGCGCTTGTCGAGCGCCGTGGTGAAGATGTCGTAGCCGAGCTGCCGATCGGCCCAGATCGACACGCGAGACTCCGTCCCGTCGTAGAAGATGTTGGCCGTGGACCAGTCGGAGCGCCGCGCTGGCATGAAGCTCGGGTCGTCGTGCGTAGCGATGCGCGTGGAGTAGTAGTCGAAGCGCGACAAGACGCTGGTGAGCGCGTCCACGCCCTGCTGGTCGCCCAGGATCTTTCGCGCCACCAGGGGGCTGCAGCCGAAGACCACGTGGTCCACCTCCACGGCCTCGCCCCCGCGCGGGGTAACCACCCAGCCCGTCGCGCCCCGGCGCACGGTCTCCACGGCGCAGTCGAGCTTGACCTCGGTGCGCTTGAAGGTGCTCTGGACCTTCCGGATGTAGCCCTCGCCGCCCACCTTCACCACGTACCACGGGGTGACCCGGCCGCGGGTCACGTCGCTGGCCAGCGGGTACTTGAGCAGCGCGTACGACGAGAAGTCGTTCACCCGGGACATCGGGCAGCCCCACGCCCCCGCCAGGAACGGCGTGAGGAAGTCGTCGGTGAACGACTTCGGGAAGTTGAAGCTGGCCAGGAAGTCGGGCCAGGCAACGTCGCGCACCTTGGCCTTGTCCATCGCGTGCGCCTTGCTGAACACCGGCTGAAGCCGCGCGACGTCCGTAATCGTCCGCCAGGACGAGGCCATGCGCAGCGCGCCGCCCACGCCCTTCGGGGGGAGCGTCAACGAGCGACCGGTCCGCGTGTCGGTGAACGACGCGCCGAGCTTCAGCATCACCTTCTCGAGCCCATGAATAGCGAGGAGCCGGTGCAGCGTGGGGTAGAGGCCCTCGTTGAACCACACGAAGCCGTCGTCGACAGGCCTTGGCGTACCGCCGAGCGGGACCATGGTGGTGCGCGCGTGCCCGCCGGGGATCGGGTTCTTCTCGAACACCGTCACGTCGTGGCGTTCGTCCAGCAGCCAGCTGGCCGTGGTCCCAGCGCCGCCGCTGCCAATCACTGCAATCTTCATGGTGCTCTTCCTACGAGTCGAGGCGCGAACGGGTAGCACGCGCGCGTCCGGGTTCACAAGGTAGGCCCCGCCACTCCGTCTGGGACGCGCTGGCCGGCGCGTCGTGGGCGGTGGGCCAATGGCAGCTGAATGGCACCTGCATGCGCTCAGCTCAGGGGACGGCGCACTCTTCCGGCTTGACGCCCGCTTCCTTGCACGCGGCCAGGCAGACGTCCTTGCCCCTCGTCTTGTCGGCCTTCTTCCGATACAGCTGGCACAGGGGCGTGAGCAGCTCCTTCGCGTTCGGGGCGGCCTTGCGCACCGTCTCGAACTCGCCGATCGCCTCGTCCAGCCGGTTGACCTCGACCAGGACGCCCGCGAGTGACAGGCGCAGGTCGGAGCGCTTCGGCTCGAGCGCGATCCCGGCCCGCAGCGACGCCTCGGCGCCCTTCAGGTCTTTTCGGGCCGCCGCGATGGCCGCCAGGGTACGGTGGGGCTCCGCGGACTTCGGAACCGCGTCCCGGGCCGCTTCCGCGTTCTTCTTCGCCACGTCGAACTGGCCCTTCGTGGCCTGCACGCTCGCTGCGCCCAGGAGCGCCGCTGGGTTCTTGGGCTCCTTGGCCAGCACCTTGTTGAACAGCCGCAGCGCGTCGTCGGCGTTGCCCATCATCGCGTACGCCGCCCCGATCTGCTCGAGGGCTGCCGGGCTGTTCGCGGCCTTCTTCTCGATCCCGTCGAGCGTGGCCTTGGCCTTCTTGGTGTTGCCAGACTGCGCGTAGAGGCCTGCCAGCTGAAAGTCGACGCCGATGTCGCCCTTTGCCACCTTGGACAGGCGCTCCGCGTACTTGATGGCCTCTCCCGTCTTCTTCTTGCCCGCGTAGGCCATGGCCATCGCAGCCAGCGCGTCCGGGTCGTTCTTGTCCGCCGCGAGGACGAGGTTGGCGGCCGCGATCGCCTTGTCGTACTCGCCCTTCGACAGGTGGATCTGCACGAGGAGCTGCTGGCTCTCCGGGTCTTTCGGCGCCGCGGCCAACGCCTTGTTGGCCCACTCGAGCGCCTTGGCGGAATCACCCTTCCGCAAGTAGACGAGCGCCAGGTAGCGCTGCGCGTCGATCGCCTTGGGGTTCACCCGCGTGAGCAGGTCGAGGAAGGTCTTCTCGGCGTTGACGTAGTCCTGCTTGGCGCCGTAAGCCCGGCCCAGCGCGATCAAGGCTCCCTCGTGGCGCCCGTCGATCCCGACGGCCGTCTTCAGCGTGGCGATCGCCGCGTCCACCTTGCCGACTTTGCGCGCCTCGTTAGCGCTCTCGACGAGGCCGTCGACCTGCGGGTTCCCGGCGGTGGCGATGCTCGAGGCGAGGACCGCACACAGCGAGATCACGCTCGCGAGTCGGCGGGGGGTGTTCATTGGAAGTGTCACGTCAGTCGTCCTTGTCCATTACCTGAGCCCGACGTTCCACGGCGATGCCGTACTGCGCGAGCTTGTTGTAGAGGGTGCGCCGGTCGATCCCGAGCTCTTCGGCCGCCTTCTTCTTGTTGCCGCTGAACACCTCGAGCGCGTGGACGATCGCCTCGCGCTCGAGCTCACCGAGCGGCCTCACTGCGTGGGACATCGGGGGCGCCGCCGTGTGCTCCACGCCGACGATGCCGGGGAAGTTGGAGAAGTCCTCCGGCCGCAACGTGTCGCCTTCACAGAAGATCGACGCGTTCTTGATCACCGTCTCGAGCTCTCGGACGTTGCCCGGCCAGCGGTAGCGCATCAGGAGCCGCAGGCCTTCAGGGCTGATCTCACGCACCTTGCCGAGGCCGTCGCGCCGATTCTTGTCGAGGAAGTGGCGGATTAGGGTCGGCACGTCCTCCAGCCGTTCACGTAGGCTGGGGAGCTCGAGGGTGACCACGGCGAGTCGGTAGTACAGGTCTTCCCGGAACTGTTTGTGCGCCACGCGCTCGCGCAAGACCCGGTTGGTGGCCGCGACGATGCGCACGTCCACCTTGGTCACGCGTG
>SXGT01493420.1_pt1 | contig 47262 bp, 34 predicted proteins | sample 3176221 | NCBI WGS metagenome assembly SXGT01 (sample SAMN11356862, study PRJNA531348) | freshwater metagenome | isolation source: freshwater sample F1-120 | place: China: Fuxian Lake, Yuxi | collected 2017-12-25 | reverse complement strand
TACCTGAAATGGAACAACCCATGAGACGACCTGCTAGAAGAACAAAGAATGTAATACGACAAGAACTTGCTGACAGAGGTATAAACCTAACAGAAGCACAGTTTAAAAAATTAAGATTGGCTGAATTAGAAAATATGTTAGATGAAGACGATTACCCACCGTTGCCTGATGAAGACTATGACGAAGATGGGCCTGCCCGTGGATGAGGAGCGGCGAGCCGTCCGGGGTCCAAATCTGCTGGTAGGCGTGCGCGCTCCGCTTCGGGCGGAACGGCAGGATGACCCCATATAATAGGAGGGCGCGGGCGACCGGGTTGAGATCGATGACGCGCCGGTCCCAGAGGAACTCACGCAGGTACCGACGGACGGCGCGGGTCGTCGGTGCGTCGGGCGTCCCGAGGTTCGTGAGCAAGAGGCCGTGCACTGCGGTGTCCTTTCTGGCGATCGCGCGGCGTGATGCGTGCCGGTGCTCTAGCTAGTACCGCTGCGGGCCCGAACCGCCAAGCGACTTGGTGCTCGCCAGTGGGGGCGCTCGCGCCAAAGCGGGAGTTACTGCCGAGCCGCCTTTTCCCATCGTCGCTGACGACCAGCGTGTTTGCGATTGGGGAGTTTCTTCTCGCGTGCCGCTGAGGGTGGCCTGCTGTGCGGCCGTCGGGGCTCGGCACAGGCCTTGTACTAGTGCTGGCCGTCCCTGTGGAGGGGGCGTCAAAGCAGGAGGCAAGGTGGGTAACTATGCGGAAGACAAAAACGAATTCGGGTGCCCTGCGGGGCACGGTGGCGAGTCGTCGTGGGGTCCGAGGCGCGTGGACGTGCGTCGCGGCGGCGGGGTTGATCGGAGGATGTGGGGGCGGGGGCGATGAGGCCAAGCCGGCGGCGCTCGATCGTCTCGACTGGTCCCAAGCGGCGGCGCTCGCGCGGGCACAGACCTGCGATGATGCGCTCGCGACCTTCCGCGCGGCGGCGCGCACGGAGATGGAGCTCGAGCTCGCGAATTCGAGGCGCTGCGTCCTCGATCTCGGCGGTTGCGTCACGTACGCCGGTGGCGACGGGCTGCCCGTGACCCTGTCGCCCGACAACGGCGAGGCGGCGGGGATCGACGCGCTCGACCGGGTCAAGACCGACGGAACGCACATCTACATGATCTACGGCGCGGAGCTGGTGGTGCTCACATCGTGGCCGGCGTCGGCGACGGCGGTCGTCGCGCGCGTGGCACTCCCCGCCGGCGACCAGCGCGGCCTTTACCTCGCGGGTACGAACGTCGTGGCGCTGACGGCCGTGGAGAGCGCCGAAGCAGTGGCGGCGCGCAAAGCGACGGGCTGGCCACGGAACTACGAGCTTCCGCGGCCGGACGTGACGATCGCGTCGGTGTTCGACGTGTCGAACCCGTCGGCGCCGGTCGTCACGGCTCGCAAGGGTTTCGGCGGGAACCTCGTCGCGAGTCGGCGGGTCGATGGCCGCGTGTTTCTCGCGCTCACCGCGCGCGTGGAGGTCCCGGGGCTCCATTACGTGCCGACCGACCGCTGGGAGATCGCGCCCGAAGCCCTGGAGGCGGCATTCGAGGAGGTTCATGCCAGCAACGTGGCGGCGATCGACGCGGTGACGATCGACAGCTGGCTGCCGCGCAGCGTCGCCATCGGCGAGGATGGGTCGGTCGGCGAGCGCGGGGCGCCGCTCAACGGCTGCACGGACGTCTACGCGACGAACCTGCATGCGGGGAGCGGCTTCATGACGATCGCGACGGTCGATGTTACAAGCGGCGAGACCCTGGGGGCGTCCACCATCGCGGGCGAGTGGAATTACGCGGTTGCGTCGCGCGACGCGCTCTACTTGGCGGGTCTGCAATGGGACAATTGGTTGTACGCGGAAGAGGCCGATGAGGCGCTCGAGACGCAGATTCACAAGTTCGCACTGACCGATTCGGTCGCGCGCTACGCGGCATCGGGGAAGGTCGCGGGTTGGATGCGTAGCGAATATGCCATGGACGAATATGGCGGCACTATCCGGGTGGCGACCGAGGCCGAGTCGTCGCGCGCGCCTGACCCGGTGATATGGGAGAGCCGCGTGACGGTGCTGGCGGAGGAGGACGGTGTGCTCGTGGAACGGGGTGTCGTGGCGGAGAACGAACAGGGACACAGTCTCGCGGGCGTCCATTTCGTCGGGAACATGGGTTTCGCCGCGGCCTCCGATGGGCTGCTCGACGTCCTGGACCTGTCAGATGCGTCCGCCCCGACCATCGCTGGGACGGCCGATCTGGGCGGCGGGACGAGCTACCTGCAGGCGCTCGACGCGGGGCACGTGCTCGCCGTCGGGCCCATCAAGAATGGGGCGGGGGAGGGTTGGGGGCTCCAGCTCGCGATCGTCGATGTGAGCGATCCGCGCGCGCCGACCGTGACGCAGCGCGAGACGATCGAGCGGGATCTCGACTGGACCGCATACGAGGTATTCTCGAACGCGTTGCGGTGGGTCGCCGAGCGCAGCCTGTTCCTCATGCCGATCGTGTACCCCCGGCCGGAGGCAAACGGCCACCGGAGCGAGCTGCTGGCGTACCGAGTGACGCCGAGCGGGCTGACGCCGCTGGGCGCGGCGAGTCATGCGGATCTGCTGGACGCGCTTGTCGGTGGCCCTGTGTGCAACGGTTCACGGTTGGGCGTGGGCGCCATCACGCGGAGCGTTGTCATCGACGACTTCGTGTACTCGTTCTCGTCGCTTGGCGTGGCCGTGCACGACACACGTGCGCTCGACGGCGGTGCGGTTGCCGAGGCCCAGCTGGTCGACGAGACGCTGGCGGCGACGTGGGCCGAGGCGCTTCGATGCCCCGACGGCGACGGGACCGGGGAGCCCGACGACGGGACGCGCTGACCTCGGCAGGGCAGGTGAACGCGATTACCGGGGAGGTGAACGCGATTACCGGGGAGGTGAACGCGATTACCGGGGAGGTGATCGCGATTACCCCGGAGGTGAACGCGATTACCCCGGAGGTGAACGCGTTCCCTCTCGGCGGCCGGGGCGCGAGCGCGCTGCTTGGCCTCGGACGCCGGCGGGCTGTGAGGCGCGCCTGCCGTCTGGGCGCTGAGCACGACCAAGATGGCCTTGACGGTGCGCCTCGTCACGCCCGGTGACACGATTCGCGGTTGAGGGTAGAGGACTACGTCGCCTCGACCTCCATCGAGGCGGTGAAGCAAGGCGCGGAGGCGAGATGAACGTCCCAGGCATGTCGCATCGCGGGAAGGTGCTGTTTCTCGTCGTCGCCGGCCTCTGCGTTGGCCTGCTCGTCGCGGTCTTCGGGTGGATCATCGGCCAGATGAGGAGCGCCGAGACGGTGGGCCAGTCGGACAACCCCTTCGTCTTCCTCGTGTCGCCGACCTATGAGGCCGCGCCCGAGCAGCTCGCGTGGCTCTCGTCCCGGATGAGCGCCGAGGCTGGCTTCGCCGTCGCCGTCCGCCGTGCCGAAGATAGCGAGACCGCGATCGTAGCGGCGGGCGCCAGCAAGGTGGACGCGTGGCTTCTGCCGGTTTTCGATTACCTGTTTTGCCGCGAGGAGTACCAGGTCGAGGCCGGCGTGCAGGTGCTCCGCGAAGGGGATTCACGGACCTATCGCGGCGAGATCGTCGTGCGAGCGGATAGCGGCATCACGACGCTCGGCGGGCTCTCGGGTCGGCGCGTCGCCTTCGTGGATCCCTATTCGACCTCGGGGTTCCTCTACCCCGCGAGGCTCCTCATCGAGGCGCGTGCCGCGGTGGTCCCGGTCTTCGCGGGTAGCCATCAAGCCGCGCTCGCCGCCCTCCGGGACGGCAAGGTGGACGGCGCCGCCATATACGAGCGGATGGCCGAGGCGGGGCTTCGCGTCGTCGCAACCACGAGCGAGATCCCGAATGAGCCCATCTTCTTCCGGACGGGCGTTTCGGCCGAGCTACGGCGCCGCTTCATCGACGCCCTGGGTCGCATGGCGGCAGACCCGAGAGGCGGCGACACGCTCCGCACCCTCGGGGGTATCACCGGCTTTACGCCGGTGACGGACGGAGCGTACGCGGACGTCCATCGCGAGATCGATGCGGCGGGCAAGCAGCTTCAGGACCTTGTTCCGCGCGGCTGGGGAGTCTATCGCGAGAACCGGCAACCCGCGATCGGCGGTCCGTAGCCACCTTGGTTGGCGGTCCGCTCTCACCGGATGGGTGAGCGCGAGGAGCGATTACCCCGGAGGTGAACGCGATTACCCCGGAGGTAAGCGCGATGGCGCGCTTTGGGACGCGCGTGCGCCCGGTCCGATCATTGACAAGGGATCGCCGGCATGGGACCGAGCCCGCGGTCGCGACGAGGGCCTCGGTCCGCAGCGACGTACCAGCTGGCATCACGCACCATCACTCAAGAGTCGGAGTCTCGCGCATGAAGCACCTCGTCACCCTCGTCGGCATGTTCATGGTTCTGGTTGCGGGCTGCGCGGATCGGATCGACGCCCCGGTCGCCGCCGGGACCTCCGAGGTGCCCGCCATGAACGAGGCGGCGCTGGCCGGCGGATGCCGCTGGGACTGCCCCAAGTGCACGCCGGGCATGGAGATCTGCCCCAAGTACGCCTGCCACCTCGTGTGCAAAGGGCACAACGCGTGCGCGAGCGACGACGATTGCGCGACGTTCTCGAACTACTGCAATGGCTGCGCGTGCGACGCCGTGACGGTCGACGCCTATCCCCAGGATCGCTGCCCCAATCCGGTCGCGTGCCTTCGGGATCCGTGCGGCGGGCAGGCGGCCGTCTGCAACCAGGCGACGCACACCTGCGAGCTGCAGGCGACGAGTACCTCGCTCTGACCAGAGCACTATCACTTGAGCATGTCACTTCGATCCCGGGACACCTCGCTCCAGGCGCATGACATCCAGCTGGAAATCTGGCGGCAACTCTGGCCGACCGGTCGCCTCGCGTTGTCGATCGAGATGAGCGAAGCGCTGCGTGACATCACGCGCGCCGGGATCCGACGCCGTCATCCCGAGTGCGCAGAGCCCGAGGTCGAGCTCGCCTTGCGCCACCTCATGTGGGGCGACGCGCTCTTTTTCAAGGTCTATCCGAACGCAATGTCCGGTGACGCTGCGCTCGCCCCATGACCGCCCTCGGCCAGAAGATCACGATGGCCGCATGGGAAGCGGGGCAGCACGGGTTCCGAGGGACGCGAATGCCTGGGTGGAGGTCCCGACCGAGTGGTCCACGGAGGTCAGCGCCGTGGGTGGAGGTCCCGACCGACGCGTCGCAAGTTCGCGACCGCCTGGCGCGAACTCTCGAGCGGGCGTTCAACGACGCGCGAAGAAGCGTGCGGGACGGGCGACCGGGGTTTCGCGGATCGCGGCGCTGGTGGACGGAGGTGGTGGGGAGGGTGTCGGATCCCCATCATCCGGAACGTCATGAAGCCCTCGCGACGCCTACACGCGGGTCATGCGTGTCGCCCGAATCGTCCGCATCATGGCGGGCGCGCGGAGACCTGCGACCCGTCCACGGTCTGCCGCCTGGCCCCGCCGCCCGGCTATGGTCATTGCGCACCGGCCTCGGATCGCCCCCCCCGCTTGACCCACTGCTTCACGCGATGCATGCGATTGGGCGGAACGTATGCATCGAGGCAGCATGGCGCGCACGACGCTGAATCTCGACGAAACCGCCTTGGACGCCGCGATGGAGCCATCCCCCGGTCGCACCAAGACCGAGGTGATCAACGCCGCGCTGCGTGATGATGCGAAGAATCACGCAGCGGCCGAGGGGCTGTTGGCCGTCCGCGGCAAGCTCAAGTGGGAAGGCGACCTCGATGCGTTGCGTGGGCGCGCATCATGACCTTGGTCGATACGTCGGTGTGGGTCGACTGGCTGAGCGACGTCGAGACGCCCGAGACCGAGCTGCTCGCGCGACACCTCAGCGGTCATCGCCGGTGGTGACCTCTCGCGGCGGCCCGCCGCCACGTCACCGCCAACGGACGCGTCGTCGTGTGCCACGCCTCGCGCCAGCGCGCGCGACGTTGTCGCGCTACGGCAGACCGTGGGCATGTCCCCTCGACCGCGATAGGATGGGCGAATGAAGAACAGGCTCAGCAGCCTCCCGTTCTACGCGACGGCCTTCACGTTGACCGGCACGTGCGCCAAGGTCTCGGGCGTCGCCGCGTTGGCGGGTGACCGCAAGGGCCGCGTGTGGTGGCCGACGACGCGCCTGTGGGCGCGCGGCCTCATGCAGTCGGCGGGCGTCACCGACTTCATCGTCAAGGGCGACGAGGTCATCTACGACGGCGCCGCCTACGTGCTCATGGCCAACCACGAGAGCAACCTCGACCCCCCGTCCATCATCCGCTCGTCGGAGCGGCCCATCGGCTTCCTCGCGAAGAAGGAGCTGCAGCGTATCCCCGTGCTCGGCTGGGCGATGGGCGCGACCGGCCACGTCTTCATCGATCGGAAGAACAAGGACCAGGCGCACACGAGCATCGACAAGGCCGCGACCCGCGTCGCCGACGGGCGCTGCATCCTCGTCTTCCCCGAGGGCACGAGGAGCCGCACCGACGACATGCTGCCGTTCAAGAAGGGTGGCTTCGTCCTGGCCATCAAAGCCGGCGTCCCGATCGTGCCGGTGGGCATCGCGGGCACGCGTCACATCCTGCCGTCGCACAGCGCCGTCGTCGTCGCGCGCGGTCCGGTGGCGGTCGTCTACGGCCAACCCATCTCCACCGCGGGCCTCGACATCGATCACAAGGACGGCAGCCTCGACGCCGTGCGCTCGGCCATCCTCGAGCTCAGGGCCGAAGCCAAGGCGCTCGTCGCCGAGCGGCGCGCGCGCGGCTGACCCCGACCCGCTCGGAACGGGCCAGACGTCGCGCTCGACCCGCGCTTGCCGTTCCACCCGTGCGCCTCGAGCGACTCGGCATTCTCGACGATCTCACTGTCAGCCTGTTCCTGAGGCGCGTCGCCTGGGTCGCGACCGGGCGAAGCAGCGTACCTCGGGTCGTCCTGCTGGGCGCGGGTGCACAGTGTGGCGGTGGGCTAGAATCGCCCGGCGGCTCGATCTGACGCTCGCGGTCGGCCGTCCACGCCGCGCCGCGCGGACATAGTCTTGGCAGGTCCTCAGGCGCGGCGTTATCCTGGGTCGGCCCCGTGACCGCGCGTGGCACATGGGTCACGCGAGCCCCATTGGGGGCGTCGTATCGGGAGGAAACCATGGAGCGGTACCCGTCGTGGTGCGGCGTTTGTTTTCGGGTGCTTATAGCCTGCAGTCCGGTCCTCGCGTGTGGCGACGGCGACGGCTCGAACGAGGACGCTGCGGGGGGGACAGCGACACCTCGGAGGCGGACACGAGCTCGGGGAGCGACTCGATGATCTCCCCCGACGCATCCCCCGACACCGGCCTGGACGTCGGGCCGAGCAAGTGCCCCGGCGATCCCTTCGAACCCAACGACGACGACGCGGCGGCGACCGTGTGGCAGCCTCAGTTCGCCAACCAGGATACCTTCCTGTGCGTGGCGGACCCCGACTTCTTCTCGTTCACCGCGGCCAAGGGCGCCGTGATCGACGTGCGCATCACCTTTGCCGCCGAGGTCGACCTCTTCGACCTGCCCCAGCTGGGGCGCTGGGAGGTCACCCGGGCCGGAGCGGTCGTCGGTGCCGGCCAGCTCGCCGGGGAACCGGGCCTCGTCAGCGAGGTTTCGATCAGCCTGACCACCGCCGAGGCGGGCACGCACGTGCTCTCGCTGCGCGCGCAAAACAACGTGCGCTGGAGCTATCGGCTGCGCATCACCGTCTCGACCTCGACGGTGGATTGCGGCGTGCCGGACGCCTTTGAACCCAACAACGTGCGCGCCTCGATGCCGCGCATCGAGCCCGGTGTGTACCCCAACCTCACGGTCTGCGGGGGTACATCTCCGGACTGGGACGGATGGGTCTTCGACCTCGACATCGGCGACACCGCCCGAGCCACGATCGACTATGTGCGGACCGCGACGAACGTCCTGCAGATCAGCCTGTTCGATCCGGAGGCGTTCGGCGGCAGCGGCGGGATCATCCTAGGCACCGACACCATGGTGGAGGTGACCCCCTCGACCCCATCGACCCACACCTACTACCTCGGCGTCGACCCCGGCCCGCAGACCACGGGGGTCGAATACACGCTGACCTTCGCGATCACCCGCGGCGAGGGACCGCCACCGTGCGTAGACGCCGTCGAGGACGATACGGTGGAGACCGCGTCGACCACGCTCGCCGCGGGGCTGTTCGCGGACGACTCGGTCTGCGTCGACGATGACGACTTCATCGCGATCACCGCCGAACAGGACGACTTGATCGAGGTCGGTGCCACCTACGCGACGAGGTTCGGCGATCCGACCCTGACCCTGTTCGCCCCGGATGGCACGACCATCCTTGCCGACAGCAGCGGTCAGACCGACGCGGAAGACAGAATCGTCGCGACCGCCGAGGTCACGGGGACCTACTACCTGCGCGTGCGGCTCGAGCCCGGCGGCAAGACTACGGCCTACCGCATCGGCTATTACCTGGGCAGGGGCATCCCCTGCAGCGCCGACCCGCAGGAGCCCAATGACGATCCGCTCACCGACACGTTGGCCGCGCTCGGCGGCACCCTCACGGGCTACGCGTGTGTCGGGGAGGAGGACTGGTTCAGCGTCGTGGTCACCGAGCCCACGATGTTGCTCGACGTCGCGGCCGACGACGGCGGTACGGGGACGCTCGCCGGCAGTACGGTGACGCTGTTCGCGACGAACGCCACGACGGAGCTCGCGTCCGGGTTCGCCCGGTTGGCGTACATCCTGGCCAGCGGGGACTACCTCGTGAGGCTCAGGATGGAGCCGCTGACGAGCAACCTGCCCTACACACTGACGAGCACGCTGGTCGACGCGGCGATCTGCGAGGACGCGCTCGAGCCCAACGACAGCGCGGGCCAGCGTAAGCCCGTGGCGCCGGGCGGCGTGACCGACCTCGGGTTGTGCATCAACGACAACGAGGACTTCTACGGCCTCACCTTGAGCGAGGGTCAGAGCGCGACGGTGCGACTGGACTTCGTGCACGCCGAGGGAGATCTCACGCTCTACATCCTGCGGATCGGGGGGGAGGACGCGAGCGACGCGTACCGCATCTCGTCGACCACCAACGACTTCGAAGAAGCGACGTGGACCGCCCAGACCAACGCCACCTACACCATCCTGGTGCGCGGCGACGTGAAACTGAGCGAGTACTCCATGACGATCACCGTGCCTTAGGGCCCGTCCCACAGGTTGGTGGTCGGCGGGACCGACTTGTGCGGTGGGGTACTGAAGCCGGCGTAGCCGGCTGGGAGGGGTGGAGCGCGAGGCGGGGAGGGCCGCCTCCTCGGCGTCGAATAGAAGCGCCCCAGACCGAAGGTCCGTTCGCTCTGATCCATCCAAGGCGGATCCGTTCCTGAGCACATGGGCATCGAGTCGTCCGTTCGGATTGGGGCACCGAGTTGGCTTGAGTGGAGTCCGGACGAGGATCACGCTTCTCGCGGAGGTCGTGATGCCCAAGAAACCGAAGCAGCCCGAGCAGAGCGAATCGTCGAAGAAGAAGGTGCTGGAGGAACTCGCTGCGGTCCTACGTCGCGAGGTCCTGGAGCGCGTGGGTCGAGAGTCGACGTTCGAACAGCGCCGCGACGTCGGCTTGACCATCATGACGGACGTTCTCTGGAAGGATGCGGACGACGACCTGCAGGAGTCGGTGAGCGATGCGGCCGAGGTCGAGGTGGGCGACAAGCTGTACCGGCGAATGGAGCAGGCGTCGTCAGCGACGTACGACGGACGCTGGGGTCCACACCGCGTCGCTGAGGCCCTCTACCGCGAGGTCGGCGTGCACAACGGGCCGACGATCAAGCCCATCGAGCTGCGTGTTGGCATCATCGAGCACATGACACCGGACATGGCTCGCGTGGTCGGCGCGCTGAGCGCCCAGCGCAGCAGCCGTGCGCGAACTCTACCGGATGCTCGGATACAGCATCGGCTCGGGCGCCATGGAGTCGCTCCACCGAACCGCCGGCCAGGCACGCATGAAGATCCCCGGAGGTCGCTGGCTTCAAGAGACCTCTCAGGCGATCTTCAACCTGCGCATGATGGTCCTGGCTGGACGCTGGACCGAGTTCTGGTCGAAGCCGGACCTGCCTTCGCTCCTCGCCCGCGCCTTCGAGCCCCCGAACGACGAGCGGGACGTCGAGAAGACGGCTGCGTGACCGGCTGAAGGATCATACCCGTTTGCATTTCGCGCGGCAGTTCCGCGTCCGCGCGGCAAAACCCGCGCCGCCAGCTGAGCCCGAACGACAGAAAGGGCAGTCGCCGTCAGCGCACCACGATCGTGCCCGGGGTCGCGCTGCCTGCGTTCTGCGGATTGTAGTACTCGTAGGCGCGTGAGGCGCCGGTCGAGACCTTGACCGGGAAGCGGGCGCGCACGCGGAACTCGAGCTCGAACGGCTTCTGCGGCGAGAACTCTGGGACGTAGAGGATGATCTGGCGGCCCGCGAGGCTGAAGCGCTGAAGGGTCTGGCGGGCGACGGCGGCCTCGAGGTCGTCGGGCAGGACCTCGAACCCGGGGGGCACGGCGACATCGACGATGCCCATCTCCGCCTTGCCCGGCAGGTTCGAGCGGACCGTCACCTTGACCTTCACGAGGTCGTCCTTGGCGAGGTCGGTGCGGTCGTAAGCGACGGTTACCTCGAAGGCTTGCTTGGCCGGGCGGCGCTCGTCGGACCATGGCAGATACGAGGTGGCGGTGGCGGCGAACATGGCGCGCAGCCCCTTCGAGGGGATGAGCGAGAGCTTGTTCGCGCCGGTCTTCAGGGCCTTCGAGCCGTCGATGAAGCGGACCACGTCGAAGTCGTCCGGGGTGTACGACGCCGTGCCGATCGTGGCGCCGTTGAGCACGACGTCGATGGTGCCGGTCGTGGGTTCCTGCTGCGTCGAGAGCGAGGCGACGAGGGCCTGCAGGACTTGAATGGTGGCCTGCGTCGACTGCCAGTTGCCGTTGGGATCCTTTTTCGACACCAGCCAGGCGAGGCCCGGCTTGAGCAGATCGAGGTGCTGCTGGGCGCGCATGAAGGCGCGCAGGGCGAGGGCCGTGACCTCGATCTCGGCGGTCTCGCCCGAGCCGTAGGTGGCCGTGCGCTGCTTGGTCGCGAAGTGAACCTTGCCGCCGCCGTCGCCACCCTCGCGCACGGCTTTCGCGGCGAGGCGATCGAGCGCCGACGTGAGCGCCGCGCGGTCGTTGCCGGCGGCGGCCAACGCGTTGCCCAGGTACGCGAGGGCGTAGGCGTCGTCCGCCTCGGCGGCGTGATCGGCGAGGTAGCGCAGCGCCTTCTTGAGCGGGGCTTCGAGGGCCTGCGGATCCGGGCGCGTGTAAACGAGCGCCCACGTGATGTACGCCGACACGAGGAAGCTCGACTTCTGGAGATCGCCCCACGATTCCTGATGCAGGAACGCCTCGTCGGGCCGCCACGAGCCGTCCGCCTGTTGCTGACTCAGCAGCCACTGGCGCGTCCGCGCGAGGACCTTCTTGTCGATCTCGAAGACCTTGTCCATGTCGTGGAACTCCATGACGCCATAGGCCGTCAGGATGCGATTGGCGGGCGCCTGCCCGAACCACGAGAAGCCCCCGCCCGGGACCTCGAACGTCACGAGGCGCTGCCAGCCGGCCTGCAGATAGGTGAGCGCCTTGGCCTCGAGCTCGGGCTTCGATTTCTTCGCGTCGCGCAGATACGCGAGCACCAAGATGTTCGGGAACGTCGTCGACGAGGTCTGCTCGAAGCAGCCGCCCGGCATCTGCAGCATGTTCTCGAGACCATCGACGACCTGCGCAAAGGCGCCTGGATAGAGCTTGACCTGCAAGGTCGAGGCGTTGGCGATGGCGCCCTCGGGGATGTCGAGCGCGAGGTCGACCTGGCCTTCGAGCGTGCCCGAGGTCGTCGCGGGAATGGCGAACCCGTCGGGCTCGACCTTGACCTCGCGCCGTACGGCATCCGAGAGCTTCGAGCCCTTGGCCATCACCGTCAGGCGCCCCATGCCGACCTGACCCGCGAAGAGTGGCACCGAGACGCCCTTGACCTCGCCCGGTGCGAGCGTCACTTCCACGCTCTTCGGGCCGCGCACGGTGAGCGCGCCCTCGACCTGGAAGTCGAGCTTCACCGTCTGTTTCTCGCTGAGATAATTGTAGACAGCGACCGGCACGGTGACCTCGTCGTTGCGCGTGAGCGAGAGCGGGAACGCGATGTCGACGAAGAAATCCTGGAAGACCTTGAGGCCCTGGGTGCCGCTTCCCATGCGGCCGTCCGCCGCGCTGGCGAGCGTCGACAGGCGCCAGGTCGTGATGCTGTCGGCCATCGGGAACGTGACCTTGGCATGTCCCGCGGCGTCGGTGATGACGAGCGGATTCACGTAGAGCGTCTCGGGAAAGAACGTGCGGATGCGCGTCGGGGCGCCCGCCGCCGCCGGTGACGCAGGTTCGCCGGTCGCCGGCGCCCGCGTGGTCTCGCGTGGCCTCATCTCGCCCGCTACGGCCGGGGCCTTCAACATCTCGATCATGCCGCCGCCGCCGTCGCCCACGCCCATCATCACCATGCCGCGCGCGCCCCACGCGCGGTGTCGGCCCCAGCGCGCTTCCTCGCGTCGCGCCTGCGACTCCCAGACGGGCTCCATCGCCTCGCTCACGCCGAGCGACACCGAGAGATCGTCGGGCGTGCCCCAGGTCGCGTCGATCCCCGCGCTCATGAGCATCGGGTCGCCGACCTCGTCTTCGTTGCGCGCGACGTTCACGCGGTAGGGGACGCCGAAGGGATCGCGCGTCTTGTCGGGGCGCACGCCCTGGGCCGCGAGAATATTGTAGAGCTCGCGCCCGCGCGGCATGCGCCAGTGGTTGCGGACCCAGCGCTTGATGCCACCCTTCAGCCCGGTCGTCTTCTCGCTGAACTGCTGCGCCCAGAAGGCGACGCTCTTCGCGCGCGCGTCGACGCCGGAGTCGATCGCGACGGCGTGCTTGAAGTGGCTCATCGCCGCTGCCGCGAGGACGCGTGCGGCCTCCGGGCGTGGGTTGCGCGGGCGATCGAAGAAGAAGACCTCGTCGGGCTCGAAGCCGTGGATCTCCACCTTGGGCGCCATGATGTCCTGCTCGAGCAGGAAGAAGACCTGCTCCATGCCGGGCCGCAACTCCGAGAGCGCGAACACCGCCTCGTCGACGATCCAGAGCCCGAGGGCCGCCAGGACCGGATGCCCGGCGCGGTCGGTGACGGAGATGTCGAGCGAGGCCTCGTCACCCGGCTTCCACTGCGCCTGATTCGGCGTCACCTTGATCGTGAGGTCGTCGGCCGGCCGCACGACCATCGGGCGCGTGTCGGCGTAGACGTCCATGTCCGTGCCGATCGCGTAGGCATGCGCGAGCACCGTGCCCTCGGCCTCGGGCGGGAGCGCCGTCTCGATGTGCGCGCGCCCGTTCGTGACGGGCCCGGCGAGCGTCACGAGCGTCTGGCCGTCCTTGATCAGATCGACGAAGACGTAGGGCACGGCGCCCTGGACGAACACGTCGAACGCGAGCTGCGAGCCGGCCTGGGGCGCCGGATCCGTGGGCCGCAAGAGCACGTGCACGGCGCGCGCGCCGACGTTGGCGAGCGACAGGGTCTGGCGCGTCGTCGCGCCGTCGGGGGTCTTGGCCGTGGCGGTCACGCTCTCGTTGGCGTCGCCCGGTACGAGCTTCCATTCGGCGATGCCGCGGCCGTCGGTCTTGAGCGTCACGGGCGCCTGGCCCGCGGGAGCGCGCTCTACGGTCAGCGCGGCGTCGCGGGCGGGCGCCCCGTCGGGCGTCGTCACGACGAAGAAGACCGCGTTCTCGACGCCCGGGATGAGCTTGCCCGCCTCGGGTAAGGCGACGATGCGCAGGGCGTCTTGATAGACGGTGAGGACCTTGTCGCCGTCGTAGCTCTGGCCGGCGGTGTCGACGACGTGTGCGGTGAGTCGAACGCTTGCAGCGCCCTGCAAGAGTGGCTGACCCGTCAGGACGTCGGGGAGTGCGATCTCGTAGGCGTGGGATCCCGTGTCGTCGAGCTTGAAGGTCAGCTTCGCGAGCTCGCGCGGGGCCACGTCGAAGGTCTCGGCGGTGAGCGTGACGCTCGCGCCTCTCAGCGGCTCGCCGAAGAAGTAGCGGCCGGAGACGGTGCCGCGAACGGTCTCGCCGGGGCGGTATGCGCCGCGCTCGGCGCCGAGCTCGACCTTGAACTTCGGCAGGACGTAGGGCTTGACGTCGACGGTGCGCTCGACCTTGGACTTGCCGACCTCGGCCTCGATGCGCCAGCGCCCGGTGTTGACCATGGTGGCGATGTCGAGCTCGGCGGCGAAGACGCCCTCGGGGCTGGTCTTGCCGCGGTGCTGGAAGATCTTGTTGTTCTTGGCATCGAAGATCGCGACCGTCGCGGCCTTGCCACCGGCGGCCTTGCCCGACCCGCGCTCGCGCGCGAGGAGGCGCACGTGGACGCGCTGTCCGGGCTGGTAGATGGGCTTGTCGGTCGAGAGGAGGACGCGCGCGGCGTGGATCACCTGGACGGTGAACTGGTTGGTCACGGCGCCGTCGGGATGCGTCACGGAGATGCGCAGGGTGTGTTCGCCTTCGGCCGACGCGGGCACCGCGAGCGCGAGGAGGACGGCGCCGGCTTCATCGGCGCGTGCGCGTGCCTCGGCCACCGGGGTGTCGCGACCCTTGGGGGCGAGCGCGGCGGTGACCTCGGCGCCGGGGTAGCCGCGCACGACGACGCGCGGGGCGTAGGTCGTGCCCGCGTAGAGGCTCGCGTCCGCGAGGAGGAGCACGCGCGGGACGATGAGGTAGCGCGCGAGCGGGGTGATCCAGGCGCGCGCGGGCTTGCCGTTGCGCGTGAGGACGAGGCGCAGATCGGGGTCGGCGTCTTTGCTGCTCGGGCGGCGCAGGACGACGCGCGCCGGGGTGCCGGCGGGCGGGAGCAGGATCTCGGTTTCGTCCGAGTGGCGACCGCGCGTGCTGACGAGCGCGAGCGTCACGCGGTCGGGGCCGCCCGTGCCGGGCTGAATGAGGACGTCGATGCCGGTCGGGCGCGGACGCAGCTCGAGGCGCGCGTTCGTGCCGAGCGCCTCGGCGAGGGTGGTCGCGGTGAGGGGATCGGGCTCGAGCGCATGCGCGGCGGGCGCGAGGGCGGCCAGCGGGAGCAGGGCCAGGGCGGCAAGCAACGGACGGGGGCGTCGTAGGGCGAGCATGAGCGACTCCTCGGGTGAGGCCGAGCGGCCTCAGACGCGTTTGGGTGGGAATAGTTCCGCGCGGGGCGTTCGGCGTCCATCAACGTCGAAACGTCGCGTCGCGCCAGTGCCCGACGGCCCGTGCGAACCGCCACGCCCTGCGAGGTCGCACCCTGGGGGGGTAGGAGCGGCCGGGCGGGCGTGGTAACAAGATGCGACAGGAGTCGGGCGTTGGCCGTCATGCACGAGATCTCGGGGGTCTGTCCCAATTGCCGCGACGAGGGCGATATCGGCACCTCGTGCCCGGAAAAAGGCTGCGCCAAGCGCGGCTACCATCGGATCCCGGCATCCTTTATTGGGGGCCAGGAGCGCTCGGAACCCGAGATCGGGCTCCTGCTCGATCGTCGCTATCTCGTGGCGCGCCTTCTGGGTGAGGGCGGGTTCGGGCGTGTGTTCGTGGCGCTCCAGATGCCGCTCAAGCGGCAGGTCGCGCTCAAGGTCCTCAAGAAGGATCGGGACTCGGACACGCACGAGATGCGCATGCGCCTCTTCCGGCAGGAAGCCGAGGCGATGTCGCAGCTCGCCCACCCGAATATCGTCCAAATCCAGGACTTCGGGTTCTTCGAAGGGGCCGCCTACCTGGTGCTCGAGTACATCGAGGGCGGTCGGACCCTCAAGGACGAGCTCAAGCAGCGCGGCAGGGAACACCGCGATCTCACGATCGACGAGGTCGAGGCCATCTTGTCCGGCATCCTGTTCGGGCTCGAGGAGGCCCACAACCACCGCATCATTCACCGGGACATCAAGCCCGAGAACGTGATGCTGCAGGTGAAGCCGGGGCACCCGTACCTGCCGCGTTTGCTCGACTTCGGGCTGGCGAAGTTCGTGGATGCCGAGACGCAGAGCTCGGCCATCATGGGCACCCCGGCGTACATGGCGCCCGAGCAGCTCACGAAGAAGGATCCGGGGCCGTGGACCGACCTGTATGCGCTCGGGGTCATGGCCTACGAGCTGATGACGGGGCGGCGGCCGTTCACGGGCGAGGTCGGCGAGATCCTGGCGGACAAGCGCGATCCGACGTTCGATGTGCTGGAGGCGATCCGCGACCTGGCCGTGCCCGAGCCGATCGCGACGTTTCTGCGGCGCGCCCTGGCGCCCGATCCGCAGGCCCGGTTCCGCTCGGCGCCCGAGTTTCGCGACGCGATGCAATCGGCCTTCAGAGCGGCCAAGAGCTCCGATCGCGGCGAGCTGCGGTCGATCGATCTCAGCGAGCTCGCGCGGGGCTCGGCGTCGTCGGAGCTCCGGAGGGCGGCGGCGTCCCAGGGCGGGGCGGCGCCCGGGCACGCGAACGTGCCGGCGAATGTGCCAGCGAATGTGCCGGCGAATGTGCCAACCGATATGCCGTCGGTTCTGGTCGAGCCGGGGTTGTCCGAGGCATCGCTCGCGACGCAGGCCCTGACACCGGCGGAGGTGCTCGCTGCCGAGCCTCCGCGCCGTGCGGCGGGTCTCGTCGCCTCGGCGACCGAGTCGGTCGCGCGCCAGCCGGCCGATCCCCCCGCGCCCGGTCCCATCGTCGCCCGCCGCCCCACGCGCCGCTGGCTGCTCCTTCTTCCGGTCGCGGCGGTCATCGCCGGCGTCGCCTGGCTTGCGACCCGCGGCGCCTCCGATGCGAGCCCAGGCCGTGCGATCGCCGCGACCGGGTCGTCGGCCGCGGACGTTTCGCCCGAGCCTCCCGACGGGGTCGCCGCGGCGGCTGAGACCGACGCCGCGGGGGACGAGGCCGAGGCTTGCGACAAGGCGCGCGCCAATCTTGCCGACCTGGCGGCGTGGCAAGCGATCACCGAGCGCTTCGGGCCGAACGGGCGCTGTGGCGCGGAGGCGGCGGCGAATGTGGCGCTCGGAAAGGCGCCGCCCCATGAGCGTCTCAAGGCCGTCTTCGACCCGACCGTGGCCGCCCAGGTGACTCAGGAGGCACGCGTGCAGCACCTCGGGCAGGCCCTCAAGGAACTGGCCCCCGGCGCCAGCGAGGTCCCGTCGCAGATGATGCGCGTCGTGCCGGGCGCCGGATTCCCAGGCGGGTTACTCCCGGTGCGCTCGGGCGCGCTCGTCGTCTTCGAGTCGGGCCGCCACATCTTCCAAGAGGGGTTGCGCCTCGAAGGGGTCGATCACGTCGTGCTCATCGGCATGCCGGGGGCCGAGATCTTCGTGCGCTCGGGTCGGGCCGTGCTGAGCATTGTGAACAGCCATCACATCGTGCTCGACAGCCTCTACATGAACCACCACGAGGTGGACCAGAACGGGTTCCGTATCGACGAGAGCGACTGCGTGTACGAGATCTGGCGACCGCAGGTGAAGCGGTCCAACGTGCTCGAGGTGACCGGATCGACCGACGTCATCGTCAACCGCTCCGACCTCGAAGGCACCGGGTTCATCGGGCTCAAGGTCACGCAGTCGAGCCGGGTAGCAGTGACCCACACCGTCATCCACGACTGCATCAGCGAGGCGATCCGCCTCGAAGCCTCCGAGGTGACCGGTGAGGACGTCCTCATGTACCGCATCGGCGCCCGATCCTACCCGATCCGCTACAAGTGCTTCCTGAAGCCGCCGGCGGAATGCCCGAGCTCGCCGATGGCATATGGCCTCCCGTTCGCGACGACGTTCAAGACCGCGGTCCACGTCGACGCCGCCTCGAGTCTCGCGCTCACGCACGCGACGGTGGTCGTGCCCGAGGCCTTGCCGCGCTCGCAGGCCTTCGAGGTCGCTGGCAAGCTCGCGCTCAACGACAGCCTCGTGGCGCAGGACGTCGGGTTCCTCAAGACGATCGGGGCCGGTCAGGCGCGCGTCACGAACGTCTGCGCCAGCTCCGGCGAAGGCGCCCCGGCGGCCGCGAGCGGCGGTCCCGAGGTGGTGCCGCTGGCCTTCGCGCCGGCGGCCGCGGGTGTGTCGTTCATGAATCGGCCGAGCTTCGGCGCCGCGACTTCGTGCGCCGGGCGCGGCGCGGTCGTTGGCGCCGAGGGAATCGCGGCACACGAGAAACCGGCGCCGAAGTAGGCGAGCGCTGGTAGGGCCGGAGGGCTGGCGGCGGAGCGTCGCTCCGAATCCACAACCCTGGTTGTGGATTCAGGCGCTGGCCCCGCTCATCCGGAAGAGGTCCACTCCTGCATGAACAGGTGGATGGTGGCGACGACGAGCGCGATGAGGCCCATCGCGCCGAAGCCCCACTTCACCTTCGACTTGAACACGAGCCCGATGCCGGCCAGGAACAGGGCCACTGTATGCAGCACGCCGGTGAACCCCAGGTTGTCGCCGATGGTGTTGGCGCGCCCGCCCTCCTGGAAGGCCGTGTCCGCCTCCGCCTGCTTCTTGGAGGCCTCGGCCTGCGCCGCCATGACCTCCTCGTAGGTCTTGCTGGCCGTCTCCATGGCGGCCTTGGGCTCCTCGAGCTTCTTCTCGATGACCGCGTCGGGGATCTCCTCGCCGCCGAGCTTCTCGAGCACGTCGTCCGGCATCTTGTCGTAGTTCTCGGTGCCGCGGTACTCGGGCGGGAAGCCCATGGCCTTGTAGTACTCCTCGTCCATCTGCACCCCATAGAGGTACTTCGCGACGTAGAAGTGCTTCGAGGTCTCGATCGGGACCTCGACCGCGGGCGCCGTAGCCGCCCCTGCGGTTGGTGCCGGCGCGGGCGTGCGCTCGGTTGGCGCGGGCGTCGGCGGCGCCTCGGCGGGCTGCTTGCCGGCGTTGGCCATCTCGCGCGCGACCACGCCCTCGATGACGTGCTGCTTCGCCTGCACGTCGAGGTTCACGTTGTGCGAATGCACCGAGAGGATCTGCGAGATGCCGCTGGTCGCCTCGGTCACCGAGGTCGACGCCTCGCCCATCTTCGAGGCCGACATCGACATCGTCGAGGCGGCGCGCGCCATCTCCTTCGAGGCGAGGCCGTAGTTCTCGGCCTGCTTGCCACCCCACAGGTCGCCCTGGAAGCCGGCCCATGCGCCGCCGACCGCTCCGAGGCCGAGCATGATCGCCATGCACAGCTCGAACACGTCGATGCGATCCTCTTCCTTCGCTTTGCCTTCGGTCGTCGGCGCTGTGTCAGGCATGGCGCCCTTCTAGAACGGGCGTTTTCACCCGTCAACGGCTCCCCGGACGCCGCCGGGTGCGGGCGGCGCGGCACGCCAGCGCGCGCGCAGGGCCCGACCCATGCCGGCCTTCTCGGACTGGATCTCGATGCGCAACGTCGTGACGCCTGCGCCCCAGACGAGGCACCCCTCGCGCGTGCGGAAGGTGGCGTTGGCGCGCGTGACGAAGAAGCCCGTCGGCGGACACCAGGCGGTCGGATGGGCGCGGTCGTGCGCGAAGAGGCCGACGTCGAGCGGGCGCGTCCAGGCGAAGTCGATGGCGCCATCGAGGTGCGGATCGGCGTCGACGAGGCGCTTGGCGCGAACGGTCCAGGCCTGGATGCCCCAGTGGACGCCGGCGCCGTCGAGCGCGTTCGCGCCGACGTACTGCTCGATGAGCTCGGTGAAATCGGCGGCCTCTTCGGCCTCGGAGCTGCTGCCGATGCCGTGGACCGTCAGGTGTCCGGTGTGGCTCGCGAGATCGATCGTGTACTCCAGGCCGTCGACCTCGAGGCAGGCTCCGAGGAGGGGCGACGCGAGAACGGCGAGCGCGGCGAGCGGGGCGGAGAGCGGCCAGCGGCGGGGTTTCTCGGGTGTCATGGGGCCTCCGGGAGGTCCAAGGGAGCGACCCGATCGGCGTCGGCGCGACCGGCGATGACCTGCGTGAGCGCCGGCATCCAGCGCGCGAAGAAGGTCAACGCGCGGCCCGTGGCGACGGAGAGATCGCGGCGTGCGTTGGCGCCGCCGACCACGCTACGACAGCGCACGGCGGCGAAGTCCTCGGCGAGGTCGCAGACCTGCGCGTCGTGCTCGCGGTTGGCGCGCCCGAGCAGGACAGCCGCGGCGGCGCGGCGCGCGCGGGCGATCGGCGTGGCGAGCGGGAGGCTGAAGCCGAGGGCGATCTGGGGCGTGACGGTGGCGGTCGCCTCGGTCGGACTCAAGGCCACGGTGACGCGCCCGCTGGACGTGGCAACGCCGGCGCCGAGCGCGGTCAGATCCGGCGCGTCCCACTGGAAGCGCGCGTCCTTCAGGAAGGCGAGCGCGGCGTTGCGCATGGCGGCCTCGGGCGGGCGCGTCGGGGGCTCCATCCGCGCCGCGAGCGCGGACCAGGGCTCCGGGGCCTCGGCGGCGACCTCGAGCCGGACGATGGTATAGAGGGCCAGCACGGCGTCGACCTCGGCCTCGTGTCCGGTCGGGTCGCCCTGGGCGAGGTAGCGATAGCCCGCGTTGAAGCGCTCGCGCCGCGCTGCCTCGTCGCGCGGCAGGGTGGCGACGAGATCAGGCGGGGCCCCCGTGAGCAGCATGCGATGAAAGGCGACGGCCTTCTCGAAGCTGTCGGCGGGGACGAGGCGGCGCGCGATGAGCTCGCGCAGCACCGCCCACTCGAAGCGGATGGCGCGCGACTCCTCGCTGAACGGATCGTTGCTGTAGTGGGCGCCGCGCAGGTGCCCGGTGGCGTGGGCGACCTCGTGGCCGATGACGGCGGTCATGAAGGCGCCGAGGCTCTCGCCGGCGGCGGCGTCCGAGCCGAGGCGCTGCTGCCAGTCGGCCAGGCGCCCGCCGTAGAAGCGCGTCGAGACGGCGTCGATGTGCGCGCGCACCGAGGGGCCGTCGCCCAAGAAGTGCCAACAGTGGACGACGCCGCCTTTGGCGTAGGGCACCAGCACCAGCTCGGAGAGATCGAGGCGCACGTCGGCCGCCAGGCCGTGGGCGCGGTAGATCGACAGCACGGTCTCGAAGATCTGGCGCTCGTCGGCGAAGCCCTCGGCGCGCGCCGCCATGGGCGGGATGGCGAAGAGCGCGCGCACGGGGGGATCGGGCGGGAGCATCGCCGGCCCGGTGCCGCACGCGGCGACAAGGATCGAGGTGATGGTGACCAGAGCGCGTTTCACAGGCACATCCTGCTCGGGGGACTTTGCGGCGAGATAGGCGGCGGGCGGCTCAGGCGGGCACGGGCCCGACCGGCGTGCGCGCGGCGCGGCGACGCACGAGCGCGAGGATCGTGAGGCCGAGGCCGAGCGCTGTGACCACCAGCCCCGCGACGAGCAGCACGCGCGCCGTGCTGGCGGCCGCACCCGCGACGGGCACGCGATAGGCGACGACGCGCTGGCCGCCGTTCTTGGCGACGGTCGAGGTGATGTCGGTCGCGTCCGGGGGCAGGACGACCTTGAGGTTGAACTGGCCGAGCAGCGCCGGATTGAGCGGCGTGATGAAGTTGAAGTCGACCGAGGTTCCGTGCGGCTCGCCGCCGCGAAAGGCCTGCGGCAAGTTGAGCGCGTAGGCGCCACCGCCCTGGTGGACGACGGCCCCGTGGCCCTTGGCGCGGATGGTCACGCGGCGGGTCATGTCGTCGACGCGCAGGTCCCAGTCGCTCGTCTCGTACTGGCTCAGGAGCTTCATCCAGTCGCGTTTGGCCATCGAGGCGTTCGTGCGAAGGGACTGGCCGACGAGGCGCATCTGGGCTGCGGTCAGCTCGAAGGCGATCTCGAAGGTCGCGTCGCCGAGCGCGTCGACGGTCATCGTCTCGTCGATCGCCAGGGTGGCGATGCCGGGCGGCTCGGCGCGGGCCGTGTCACCGGCCAGGACTGCGGGCGCGAGGGTGAGGGCGAGGGTCGCGGCGAGGAGCGCAGGCTTCACGGGGCACCTCCGAGGTCGGTCGTACGAACGGTGGCGAGGATCGTGTCGATGACGCCGGGGGTCGGATCGGTCGACGGGGTGGGGCCGGCCGCGAGCACGGCGCCGAGCCCGCCGGGGACGCCGAAGACCACGAGGATAGCGGTCGTGCCGGGCTTGGCGGGGTCGAGGAGCTGGACGGCGCGCACGGGCAGCGTGCCGATCATCATGTCGTCCGAGCCGCCGAGGGTGTACGCGACGCCGCCCTTGCGGAAGGCGTCGGTCACGGCGGCGATGCCGGCGTTCGGATCGGTCAGGCCGTCGAGGGCGATGCCGTCCACGCTGAAGCCGTTGGTGGTGTCGAGGTAGGACGCCGCGAAGCCCGGCAGGACGGTCTGCATCTGGCCCGTGAAGCGGCTGTCGAGCGCCCAGCCGCCCGGGTAGTCGAAGCCGAAGCGGCCGCGGGCCTCGCGCCAGGTGACCATCCCGTTCATGTCGGGCTGCGGCAGCGGGGGCAGCGGCTGGAGCGGCTGGAGCGGCTGGAGCGGCTGGAGCGGCTGGAGCGGCTGCGGGTTGAGCCACGGCGGAGCGGGAAGGCGGCCGTCGAGTGCGCCAACCGAGGGCTGGGCGGGAGGCGGCGCGTTGCGGCCGAGGCGCTTGTCGAGCTCGGCGAAGAGGGCGGGCCGGTCGATGTCGGGGAGCTCGGGCGGGCGGATGCCCTGATCGCGCAGCGTGAGGATGTCGAGCTGCAAGCCCTCGACCTCGCCGGCGACGATCTTTTCGAACAGGGCGTTGGCAGTCTGGGCAGCCTGCTCGAACGTTATGGCAGGGCCGAGGTTGCCGCCGGCAAAGGACCCACCGATCCCGGTCGACTCGATGGCGATCTGGGAGCCGTCCTGGGCGCGCAGGATCGGGAAGGCGTGCCCCGGGAGGAGCATGACGTCGCAGGCGGCGCCGCTGCTGATGGCGAGCGAGCACCAGAGCTGCGCGAGCTCGATGCAGAGGCCGGTGTTGCCGTAGATGACGTCGCGCGGCAGGCGCATGCTCTGGACCAGGACGTAGCGGTCGCCCTGGCGCTCGGGCAGGCCCTTGGTGCCGGAGTAGGTCATGCCGAGGGCGAGCATCATGTCATAGGTGCTGCGGGCGAACTGCTCGAGTTCCTTGCCGTTCTGCATCACGCCGAAGCCGCCGGCGCGCTCGCTGACGCGGGCGTAGAAGCTGCGCACGACCGGGTCGTCCTCGGTGACCCAGGCGGCGCTGAGCTCGGCGTTGTCGTGGGCGTCCGCGAAGCTGGCGACCTCGCTGGGTGGCAGCGAGCTGTACTCGAATTGCTGGACGCCGCGCAGCTGGAAGTCGCGGTGCTCGAGGCGCTCGCGCGGGCCGGAGCCATCGTCGTAGCTCAGCTTGAGCTCGAAGGCGGACGGGGTCATGCTCGTGAGGGCCGCGACGGAGGCGGGGAAGCGGGGAAAGAAGGGCACCGCGAGGGTCTGCCCGGGGAGCAGCTCCGGAAAGGCCTCGGGGGTGGTCCACGGGATGAGGCCCGGCACCTGGAACGACATGCGCAGGTCGCCGAGGGGGGCGTCGCCGGTGTTCCGCAGGACGACCTTGGCGAGCCAGTACTTGCCGCCGGCGGCCTCGCGGTTGCCGTAGGCTTTGTAGGCGGTGCTCATGACGGTCGGCTTCACGGCGAGGTCGAAGGCGAGGACGCCTTGGCCGCCCGACGCGAAGAGGGCGATGGCGGTGAGGACGACGCCGGCGAGAAGCAGGCAGAGGCCGGACACCAGGAGTCGACTGCGCATGGAGGCCTCGGGGGCGATGGGCGATGGGCGCGGCGCGGAGCAGCGCGGGGGCATGGCGGTTGCCGCAGCGAAGGGACGAACGTAGTGCAGGAGGTCGAAGGGCCTCCAGCACGAAATGTTGAATACGACATCCGGCCCGCCGGTGCTCGGGCGTGACATGATGCTCCCTCGGCCGCGTACCATCCGCGGGCCTACCTCTCTCATCGGCCGACCTCCGGGCTCCGACGAATCGCCCGGAGACGGGTTGAGCTGGCCTGCCATCCGCGTGTATCTTGGCTCCAGTAGCCTCGGGGACACGTGGGCGACCGTACGTCATGCGACGCCCGCGAGACACAGCGCGACGTCGTTGGGGTCCAGCCCCGGCCGCGTTCGTGCGACGAGTCCCCGTCACGGGAGTGCCAGATGCGACGTCACAGCGTTGGGGTGTTCGGGTTGGTCTGTCTGGTCGGCATGACCATGTCGTGCGGTGACGAGACCAAGGGCGGCGGGAAGACCGACATCGCGGGCGACGCCACGGTCGGCGAGGTCGGCGACATCGGCGGCGAGGTGCCGGTTGATGGCACCGTTCTCACGGAGACCCTCGAGGACTCGACCGAGGACGCCGACGACACGGCCGTGGTCACCGCCGAGACCGACGACGCCGACGGCGACGTCGAGGAGGCCGAGATCGTCACCGACCCATGCATCCTGGCGCCCGGGTCCAACTTCTGCCCGTGCGACACCGCCGAGGACTGCTTCAGCTCGTACTGCATCCCGTCGCGGGCCGGCGACATCTGCTCGCGCGTGTGCGAGGAGAACTGCCCCGACGGCTATTCGTGCGAGTTCGTCACGGTGGCCGGCGGCGACGGCACCAACCTGTGCGTGGACCGCAGCGTCAATCTCTGCAGCCCGTGCCGCGCCAACGCCGATTGCCAGGGGAACTTCGGGCGCCCCGAGGACCGCTGCGTCACGTTCGGCCCCGACAAGGGCTCCTTCTGCGGCATGGGCTGCGGCGGCGCGGGCGCGAGCTGCCCCGCGGGCTTCGCGTGCGTCGAGATGATGGTCATCGGCACGACCACGACCTCGAAACAGTGCGTCCCCGCGGACCGCGGCGAGTGCACGTGCAGCCCGCACGCGATCGACGCGGGCGCCTCCACCGCGTGCAACAAGAACGCGTGTGTGGGCTCGCGCGTCTGCGCCGAGGGCGGCCTGACGGCGTGCGACGCGCGCGACGACGAGGCCGAGGCGTGCGACGGCGTCGACAACAATTGCAACGGCGCCACCGACGAGAATTTCCCGAACCTCGACGGCGACAACCAGGCTGATTGCGTCGACGCGGACGACGACAACGACGGCATCGACGACGTCCCGGACAACTGCCCGGCCATCGCGAACCCCGGCCAGGAAGACTCGGACGAGGACGGCCAGGGCGACGCCTGCGACAAGCCCGGCGTCCCGACCGTCACCGCGACCGACCCGCTCTCGCCCGCCAACGACAACGCCCCGGCCGTGCTCGGCCGCGCCGAGGTCGGCCTCATCGTCGGCATCCACACCAGCGCCACCTGCGACGGCGCGGCGGTCGCGGCCGCGGCGAGCGCTGCCGACGGCACCTTCCGCGTCGCCGTCTCGGTCGCCGACGACTCGAACACGACCTTCTGGGCCAAGGCCACGGACCCGCGCAACAACCAGGCCTCGGACTGCTCGTCCACCAGCGTCTCCTACATCGAGGACTCGACCGCCCCGCCCGCCCCGACCCTGAGTCGCACCGATCCGGTTTCGCCCTCGCGCGCGACCGCGTTCAACGTCCTCGGGCAAGCCGAGGCCCGTTCCCGCGTCCTCCTCTATAAGGATGCAGCGTGCACCGACGCCATCGTCGGCGCCGAAGGTGCCGCCGGCAACCAGGGCAACTTCAGCCTCCCGGTCGCGGTCGCGGCCGACAGCGGCGTGACCGTCTACGCCACCGCGGTCGACGGCGCCCGCAACGCCTCGGTCTGCTCGCAAGGTCTTACGTACACCAACGATTCCACCGCCCCCCAACCGCCCATCTTCAAGGTAACGATCCCCGAGTCCCCCTCCTATCAGGAGAACCGTCCCGTCCTCGTCGGCCAGTCCGAGCCGAGTACGCAGGTCGCGCTCTACACGAACCCAGACTGCTCCGGCGACCCGGTCACGACCGAGAACACGAACGTCAACGGCATCTTCACGATCGTGACGACCGTCGATCCGAACTCCGTGACGACGTTCTACGGAACGGCGACCGACGCCGCCAAGAACACGTCCGCGTGCTCGCCCGAGGGCATCATCTATATCCACGACGACAAAGATCCGAGCGCCCCGGCGCTCCTCGGCACGCGCCCGCCCAACCGCGCCGGCGACGCGCCGTGCGGGCCGACCTGCCTCGGCAACTCGATCACGCCGACCGTGTTCGGCACGGCCGAGCCGCAGAACCAGGTACGCCTGTATCGCCAGGCGGGTTGCGCCGGGTTCCTCGTCGGCGAGACCCACGCGGACGACACCGGCGCCTGGACGCTCGACGTCATCGTGGCGGCGAACGCGACGACCTACCTCTACGGCCAGGAAACGGATCTCGCGGGGCGCGTCTCGGTCTGCACGCCGGCGCCGCTCGCCTACACGCACGACGGGATCGCGCCCGCGCGACCGGTGCTCGGCGGGACCGACCCGCGCTCGCCGTCGTCCGAGCCGCTGCCGAATGTGGTCGGCGAAGCCGAGGCCGACGCCCTGGTCACGCTCTACCTCGACGAGACCTGCGTCACGCCCGCCGGCGTCACGGGGACGGCCACCGGTGGCCTCTTCGCCATCCCGCTCGCCGTGTCCCCAAACGCGATCACCAGCGTCTGGGCGATGGCGACGGACGCCGCCCAGAATGCCTCGCCGTGCTCGATCACGTTCGTGTCCTACCGCCACGACGACATCGCGCCGGAGCGACCCGTGCTCCTCGAGACGCGCCCCGACTCACCCGCGTCGGTCGAGACCCCGGCCGTGCTCGGGACGGGCGAGCCCGAGGCCCAGATCATTCTCTATGACAACGCAACGTGCACGACCGAGGTCCCGCTCGGCGACGGGTTCGTCGATACCGCGGGCGGCTTCGTCGTCGACGCCATGGTCGCGGTCAACGCCACCACGACGCTCTACGCGACCGCTATCGATCAGGCCGGCAACGTCTCGCCCTGCTCCACGACGACGCTCGCCTACACCCACGACGACGACCAGCCGATCGTGCCGATGATCACGGGCGCCGAACCCGCCTCGCCGAACAACGACTCGGCCACGCCGCTCCTCAAAGGCACGGCCGAGGCTGGCAACAACGTCCGCATCCATAAGCTCGCCGACTGCTCGGACGCCCCCCTCGCCACGGCGACCGCGGTTGCCGGCGGCACCTTCGAGAAGGTCGTGACCGTCGGCGCGAACACGACCACGACGTTCTATGTCGACGCGCTCGACGCGGCTCAGAACCTCTCGCCGTGCTCGCCGCAAGGCTTCACCTACACCCACGACGACAAGCCCCCTCCCACGCCCGCCATCACCGGCACCAGCCCGGTCTCGCCGAACAACGACTCGACCAGCCCCACGCTGACCGGCACCGCCGAGCGCGGCACGCGCGTCGACCTCTTCGCCGACGTGGCCTGTACTGGCGATCCCCTCGAGACCATCACCGCGACCGACGCCGGCACCTTCAGCGCCACCGTCGCCGCCACCGCCAACGCCACCACGACCTACTACGCGCTCTCGACCGACGCGGCCGGCAACGGCTCGCCCTGCTCGGCCGGGCGCCCCTACATCCACGACGCCGCCCCGCCGGCCGCGCCCACCTTGACCGCCACCGATCCGGCGACGATCGGCGCCACCACCTCGCCGGCGGTCGTCGGCAGCGCCGAGGCCGCGACCTCGCTCCTCTTCTACGCGGGCGACACCTGCACTGGATCCCCCATCGGCAGCGGGACGACCGCCGCCAATGGCAGCCTGCGCGTCACCGTCGGCGTCGGCCCCGACGCGCTGACGCACATCCGCGCCATCGCGACCGACGCGGCCGGGAACCCGAGCCCGTGCTCGTCGCCCATCGACTACACCAATGACAGCACCGGCCCGGTCAAGCCCCTCTGGCGCACGCCGAACCCGACCGAGCCCGCCTCGCCGAACAACACCGCCGTCACCCCGAGTCTCTACGGCAGCGCCGAGGCCGGCACGACCGTCAAGCTCTTCACGAACGCCGCCTGCACCGGCGCCGCCACCACCGAGACGCCGGCCGCGGCCGGCACGGGTGCCGTCACGTTCAGCCCGACGGTCGGCTCGCCGAGCTCCTCCACCGACTTCTACGTGCAGGCCTACGACGCCGTGCAGAACCCGTCGCCGTGCAGCGACAAACTGACCTACGTCTTCGACAGCGTGCGGCCGAATCCGCCGACCATCACCGCCTCCAATCCCGTCTCGCCGCGCAACGTCACGACCCCCAAGCTGTCGGGCAGCGTCGAGGTGAACGGCCGCCTCACCGTCTGGAAGAGCCTCGACCCGGCTGCGCGCTGCGCGGGCGCGGCGATCTCGACCTTGACCGGTCCCTACCCGACCGGCGCCTGGACCAACCTGTCCGTCACGGTCGATATGAACACGACCACCTACTTCACCGCCAAGCAGACCGATCTGGCCGGCAACGTGTCCGACTGCATGGCGACCCCGTTCCAGTACCGGCACGACAACCTCAAGCCGAATCCCCCGGTCCTGACCTCCACCGTGCCGGCCTCGCCGAGCAGCGACGGCACGCCCGACGTCAAGGGCACCGTCGACGAGAGCGACCTCACGGTGAAGCTCTACAAGGCCTCGGCCGCCGGAAACTGCGGGGTGCTCCTGCAGACCATCGCGGCGGCCCCACTCAGCTGGACCGCCGCCAACGTCGCCAACGCGAACCTGAACAACACGACCGTCTTCTACGCGACCGCGACCGACCGGGCCACCAACGTCTCGGATTGCTCGCCGACCTCGCTCAGCTACGCGCACGACGACTACACCCCGAATCCGCCGACGCTCGCGACCAGCCCGGTGCGCCGCTCGAAGACCGATCACAGCCCGACCGTCAGCGGCACGACGAGCCCGGTCGAGCCCGCCGGCACGGTCACGATCTACGACGGCGCCGGCTGCACGGGTACCTCCACCACGACCGCGCTCCTGGCCGACGGCACCTTCAGCAAGGATATCGAGCTCGGCACCGCCGACATCGACGTCAACTTCTCGGCGACCGTGACGGACCCCGCCGACAACCCGTCGGCCTGCTCGAACTCGGTCCAGTACACCTACGACCAGACCGCGCCGCTGCCGCCGACGAGTGTCACGTTCGTCGCGAACTCGATCACGACGACGGCGATGACACCGCAGTGGACGGCCGCCGCCGCCGCCGACACCTACACGGCCGCGGCCAACATGCTCTACGCCATCTGCCGCTCGGAGCTCTGCGACGCAAGCGACTGCGACTTCGCGAACCTGGCCGACGCGAAGTACACCGTCACGGCGTCCGGCGGGCAGGCGAATCTCCCCGCGACGGGCCTCACGACCAACCGCCGCTACTACTTCAGAGTCCGCGCGATCGACGAGGCCGGCAACATGAGCACCACCAGCTCGCCCGTCGGCACCACCAAGACCCTGGGCGTCAACGGTGGTTGGGATCTCTACGTCGGCGAGAAGGGCTCGGTGATGCGCCTGTCGAATAGCGGCACTCGCTACTGGGGGTCGTCCGCCGTGCCCGCGACCGCCCTCGCGCTTCCCCTGCAGTACAGCCTCGGCTCCACCCACAACTGCGCCGTGCTGCGTGACGGCGGCGCCCGCTGCTGGGGCGAGAACACCTACGGCCAGCTCGGCAACGCCAACACCACGAGCTACCCGACCACGGCGCAAATCGTCGCCATCCCGGCCAACACCTGCGGCCCGAGCGGTTCCCCGGGCGCCCTCGCTTGCATGTTCGAGCAAGTGGACACCGGCCTCGAGCACACCTGCGGGCTCCTCTCGGACGGGACGGTGCGCTGCTGGGGCCGCGACGTGAGCCTCCAGCTCGGCAACGGCTCGGCCATCTCGGACAACCAGAGCGTGCCCGTGAAGGTCTCGACCGACGACGCCAACACCACCCCCCTCGACAACGTCCTGCAGATCGCCATCGGCGACAACTTCGGCTGCGCGCTCCGCCAGGACGGCACGGTCTGGTGCTGGGGCGCCAACGGCTCCGGTCAGCTCGGCCTCGGCGGCACCGACTTCCAACCGCGCGCCTACGCGGTCCAGTCGAGCGCCACCGATCTCACCCAGATCGTCGCCGGCCAGGAGCACGTCTGCGGCATCAAGGGCGACGGCACGGTCCTCTGCTGGGGCTACAACCTCTACGGCGAGCTCGGCAACGGCACGACCCCGACCAACTCCCCGACCCCGGTCGCCGTCTCGAGCCTCGCCCATGCGGTCTCGCTCGGCACCAGCCGCGTCCACACCTGCGCCGTGCTCGCGGACGGGACCGCCAAGTGCTGGGGCCGTGATTCCTTCGCCGAGTGCGGCGCGGGCACGGCCGTGGCCGCCGGCCGCGGCACGCCCGTCACGGTCGCGGGCCTCGGCGGCATCGTCCAAATTGGCGGCGGCGACGGCTACACCTGCGCGCGTCTGGCCGACGGCACGGCCCGCTGCTGGGGGCGCGACACCGGTGACCGCCTTGGCAACGGTGGCTCCGACGCGGACAGCCCGACGCCCGTCGACGTTCCGCTCACGGCCGCCGTCGCCGGCATCTTCGACGTGAGCCTCGACCACGAGCATGGCTGCGCTGTGGCCTCGGACGGCGTCGCCAAGTGTTGGGGTCGCACGAACGACGGCCAGCTCGGCGGCACCAGCATCGTCAATGTCCCGGGGACCACGACGAGCGCGGCGTACCTGACCCTGGTCGCCAGCGGCGCGGCCGAGCGCGTGCGCGGCATCGAGACCGGCTGGGGTCACTCCTGCTACATCAACCAGGCCGGCGCGCTCTATTGCTGGGGTCAGAACACCTACGGCCAGCTCGGGCTCGGCAGCACGACCCCGTACGCGACGCCTCAGCAGGTCACCGCCGTCTCGAACGTGAAACAGGTCGCGCTTGGCGAGGCCTCGACCTGCGCGCTCATCGCCGACGGCACGGTGCGCTGCTGGGGGCGCAACGGTGGCACCGCGGCCGACGGGCGCCTCATCCCCGGCAGCGCCACTCTGAACGTGACGTCACCCACCCTGATCACCGGGCTCGGCGCCAAGAAGATCCGCGCGCTCGCCGTCGGCAAGAGCCACCAATGCGCCGTCGACACGCTCGGCGTCCCCTACTGTTGGGGCATCAACGACCTGCGCCAGGTCGATCCGCAGAGCGCCACCACCGGCGCCGTCGCTCCCACCGCGGTTCGCATCACCGTCCAGACCGCCGCCGGGCCGCCGGCTGTCACCACCGTGACCGCCATCACCGTCTCGCAGATCGCGGCGGGTGATCAGCACAGCTGCGGCGTTCTCGCCGACGGTCGCGCCCTCTGCTGGGGGAGCAACGCCGCCCTGCAGACCGGCCTCCCGGGCGCCGTCACTGGCACGCCCTACGTCGGCACGCCCGCCTCCGGCACCGCCGGGATCCTCTACGACGCGGTCGGGCTCACGTCGCAAGGGCGCGGCAACTGCGTCGTGCGCGCCAACGGCACCGTGAACTGCTGGGGCGCCGACAACGTGGGCGCTCTCGGAAACGCGAGCGGCAACGCGAACAGCGCAACGCCGACGGTCGTCGCCGGCATCCTCCTGAGCGGCGGCGTCACGACCGGCGCCATGGTCTCCGGCGGCGACGACAACGGCTGTGCGTCGACGATCACGGGCGCGGTCTATTGCTGGGGCGACAACGCATCGCGTGCGTTGCAGAACGGCAACCTCGAGACGACCCCGTGGAGTTCGGCGGGCGTCACGACCTGCCTACCCTAGGCGCCGACGTGAACCCCGCATCGATGTCACGCGGCTTCGAGCCCTTTGCCGAGCGGATGCGCCAGGCCGGGCAGCCGCCGCTCGCGATTCGCATCTTCCAAGCGAACTTCGAGCGGCTCGCCGCGGGCCAAACGGGGCTCATCCCCGAGGACGCGCTCGCGCCCGTCGCCCAGCTGCCGAACGCCGACACCTTCGACGAGTACGCCGAGACCGGGTGCATCGCGCTCGCCGAGACCTGCGTCATCAAGCTCAACGGCGGCCTCGGGACCTCGATGGGGATGGAGCAGGCCAAGTCGCTGCTCATCGCCAAGGACGGGCGCAGCTTCCTTCAGATCTGCGTCGACCAGGTCCTCCATCTACGGCGCGCGCTCGGGATCCGACTGCCCCTCGTCTTGATGGACAGCTTCCGCACCCAGGCCGATTCGCTCGCCGCGCTCGCCCGGATCCCCGAGCTCGCGGCCACGCAGGCCCCCGTCCCGCTCTCGTTCCTCCAACACCAGGTCCCAAAGGTGCGCGCCGCCGATCTCGCCCCCGCCGACCTCGCGCTCGACCCCGCCGACGACCCATCCCTTGGCTGGTGCCCGCCCGGCCACGGCGATCTCTACGCCGCCATCCAGACCTCGGGGCTCCTCGCGACCCTGCTCGCGAGCGGGTTCCGCTACGCCTTTGTGTCGAACAGCGACAACCTCGGCGCCGCCCCCGACCCCGCCATTCTCGGCTGGATGGTCGCCGAGGGACGCGACTTCGTCATGGAGTGCTGCGACCGCACCGACGCCGACAAGAAGGGCGGCCACCTCGCCACGACGCGCGGCGGCAAGGGGCTCATCCTTCGTGAGGTCGCCCAGTGTCCGCCCGACGATGTGCCACAATTCCAGGATATCGCGCGCCACAAATACTTCAATACCAATAACCTCTGGATCGATCTCCTGGCGCTGCGCGATCTCCTCGCGGCGCGCGCCGGCGACCTCGGGCTCCCGCTCATCCGCAACCTCAAGCCGCTCGATCCGACCATCCCCGCCTCGACCCCGGTCTACCAGCTAGAAACGGCCATGGGAGCGGCGATCGCCACCTTCGGCCACGCCGGCGCCGTGCGCGTTCCGCGCGCACGCTTCGTCCCGGTCAAGACGACCAACGACCTCCTGCTCCTCTGGTCCGACGTCTTCGTGCGCAGCGACGACGGGCGCGTCGCGGCCACCTCCGAATGTGCCACGAATTTGCCATGCGTCGATCTCGATCCACGCCATTATCGGCATATCGAGCCGTTCACGGCGCGCTTCCCCGAGGGGCCGCCGTCGCTGAAACGCGCCACACGCTTCGTCGTGCGCGGCGACGTGACCTTCCCCGTGGGCCTCGTCGCACGCGGCCACGTCGAGGTCACACGGGCCGACGGCGCCCCACCCATCGATTGGAACGACGCGCACGCCGTCCCGCCGGGACTCGGCCCCGAGCGCGCGGGCCCGTGACGCTCATGGCGCCCTGACCACGGGGCCCCTCGCCCCGCCTCGCCGACCGCCCTCGCCCCCCCGCTCGCTCCGGAGTCACGTCCATGCCGCTTCGAGCCCTGTTTCTCGCGCTGCTCGCGTCCGGCTGCGGCGCGCATCAAGGCGGATCGGCCGCCGATCAAAGCGCCGCCTCCGCCGATCCCTACCTCGCGGCGATCGAGCGCAACAGCGCCGGCGGCGAGTACGATGAAGCGCCGCACTATCGGCTCGGCGACTATCGCGTCTATTTCCCCAAGAGCGACGGCGTCATCCACCCGCCGGGCGGCGCACCCTCGGGCCTCGTCGTCGCTCCCAGCGGCGTGCTCAGCGAGACCGGCGGTGATTGGCGCGGACTGCTCCTGGCCGGCGAGCCGATGGCGATCGCCGAGTTCCTCGTGAACGCCGCCCGCAATCCCGTGCTCGTGCGCGGGCCGAAGGATCTCGGATCGCGCGTGACCGGAGGGGCACCGGAACTCTACCAGCGCTACGTCGCCGCGCCGGCGCGCGAGGCTCTCCCCGATGGCACGCTGCGCTTCACCTATTGGTTCGCCTACCCGCCCTCCTTCGAGCCCCATCGCATGCTGATTCGCGTCGAAGCCGGCGGTGGCGTCGCGTTCGCGCGCGAGGTCGTCCACCAGCTCGCGACCCCGGCCGAGCTCGCCGACCAGCGCATCGCCCAGCTCTCGAACGACGACACGTGGACGCGCATCGCGGCCGCCAAGGCGCTCGCGTCCGCGCCCGATCCACGCGGCCTCAGCCGGCTACGCGCGATGCTCGCGGCGGCGTTCGATGGTGAACGTCAGGCCGCCATTGCGGCGCTTGCCGCCTTGCGCGACGCCGCGGCCGTGGCCGACCTGGTGCAGGCGCTCGCGCGCGAGACCGACCCCCAGAACCTGGTCGCCCTCGTGGACGCATTGGCGCTGTTCCGGCCGGCCACGGACCAAGCCATTCTTGCATGCGCACGCACGCATCCCAACGAGTCGGTCAGGAGCCGCTGCACCTGGGTCGTCACCCACTGAGCGCGCTTGCCAGCGCCGGGGCTCGGCCCCGTGAGCGGGGGCGCGTGACACCAGCCTGTCGGCCCTGACCATCCAGTATCCACCCCGCGGGAGCACCCCAAGGCCAGCGCGACACCCGCGCGTCCGCGTGGAGCGCTCGTCCGCGCGTCGGCACCACGGTGGCACCTCGCTTGCTCCAGGTCGCGGGGTCCCCTGATGGTTTCTGGTCGCGGACCGCGCGACGCCGAACCCTCGACACCGAAACGGAGCACGACCATGTCCTATCGCGCCACATGCCTTGCGGCCCACCTTGCCCTTGCAGTCGCGACCGCGGTCGCCGCGTCCCCCAGCGCGCACGCCAGCGAGCTCACGACTCGCCGCTCGGTCCTCGGCGAACGCTTCGCGAGCGGGCGTGTCGGCTTCCACCTCAACCTGGGCTCGGGCCTCTCGGTCGGCCACCTGGGCGGCACCATCAGCGTGGACCTCGTGCCGGCGGTCTTCCTCGAAGCCGGGGCGGGCGTGAGCTTCCGCGGCCTCCAGGCGTCGGCGGGCGTCGGCGGACGCATCCCGATCGAACACGGACTGACGCTCAACGTGGCGGCGCAGTACTCGTATGATCGTGGACTGCGCATGGTCATCCACGATGCGCCCGAGGCGTCCACCCCGGCGCACTGGGTCACGCCCACGCTTCAGATCGAAGGGCGCGGGCAGAATGGATTCGTGGTGCGCGGCGAGGTCGGCGCGGGCGTGCAGCTCGCGGGCGACGGGCGCGACGTGGGGCAGATCGTCCTGGCGATCGGCGTGACCGTCGGCTTCTGGCTGTAAGCGTCGGCCCCGGCCGGTCTCGCGCGACGCGCTGACGCCGGCCGATCACTCACCGTCAGTGCTCGTAGCCCGCCACGAGCGACGCGCACGCCGCCTGCAGGTTCGCGATGACCGCGTCGGCCTTGCGTGCACGCAGGAGCGCGAACTGCTCGCTCATCCAGCTCTGCTCCTCGCCGTACTCGGCGTACTTGCCCTTCTTCGAGGCCGCCCACGCCTTCATCTTCGCGCTGACTGCAGTCGCCTTCGCCACGTTGAAGTGCATGTCGGCCCCGCGCGTCGTGGTGCACGCGTCGAACTGCTCCTGCAGCTTGGCAAACGCCGCGTGCCCGGCCGCATTCGGGTCGTCCTCCTCGGTCTCCTCCTCGCCGCCCTCTTCCTCCTCGGCCCCCTTCATCTGAATGTTCTCGTCGGGGGCGAGCGCCGCCTCGCCGGCCGCGTGATCCATGCCGCGCAGCGAGCGCTTGAGCTGGACCGAGGCGCCTTCGGGAGCCTCGACCTCGGCGGCGCCGCCGGCCGTGCGAGCGACCTCATCGGGACGTAAACGAGCGCGATCTTGGGCCATGACAGGGACTCCTTTTCGTTGAAGCGATGGACGTGATTACGGGCAGGCGCCGATGGCGGCGGGCTCGGGAGGGCTCGCGCCCTGAGCGCCGGTCGCGGTGCACTCACCGGTCACCCCTCCGTGCTGCGCGGTGTAGGAGGAGTGCGGCTGGGTGAAGTGACGGGCGTCGGAAAAGACCCAGACCCCACTCTCGCTATAGATGAACGAGCCGCCCTCGTCGGCGGTCCACGTGAGCTGCGTGCCGCACAGCTCGCCGCCGCCGGCGAAGCCCCCGTCCGACGTGAACGCGTAGTGGGTCGCCGAGGTCTTGGTCACGACGAGCGTCGAGCTCGCGTCCATGTCCGCGCAGATCTCGCACGCGCTCGAAGTACACTCCGAGAAGCGCTGCGAGCACTTGCATCTCTCGTTGTAAGTCCCTGAAACATCTGCGAAAGCTGGCACGCAGCCGGTCACCCCCGGCGCCACGTGCAGCGTGAACGTCGCGCTCGCGGACTGCGCGCAGCTATCGGTCACCTGCACCTCGAACGTGAAATCGCCAGTCACCGTCGGCGTGCCCGTGACGCGTCCGGCACCCGACAGCGACAATCCGGCCGGCAGCGCGCCGCCCGTCAGCGTGAACGTGAACGGCGCCGACGCCACGGGCACGAGCGCCGTGTCGTACTCGGCGCCCTCGGTCGCGCCGCGCAGCGCCCCGCCCCCGAGGCTGACCGGGCCACAGCCGATGACGATGTCGAACGTCTGCTCGATCTGTCGCGGGATCCCCTTGCACACGTCGCTCGCCGTGATCGTCACCTTCGCGGTGCCGGTCGCCGGCGGCGTGCCGAGCAGCAGCCCGACCCCCGCGTCGTATCGCAGCCAGAGCGGGACGTGCGCCTCGCCCGGCGCAGGCTCGAGCGCGTACCTCACGGGGGCCCCGCCCGTCGTCGCGGGGATGGCCGCCTGGTACGCAACGCCGGACTGAGCCGCCGGAAGCGTGCCCGAGGTGAACGCGAAGAACGGACATCGCTCGCCACACAAGGGCGCGTCCGGCACCACCCCGAGCGCACATCCAATGTGGTCTTCCTGGTCGTCGGCGCTGCACACGTCGTCGAGGTCGCAGTGGGCCTGGCTCGCGTCGCCCTGGTCCCAGCACGAACACACGTTGTCGAGCGGCTGCGCGTTCTCCCAGATCCCCGTCTCGCACTGGCCCGACGACAACGTCAGGCGTCGCCCGTGCCCGACGCACTGGCGGACGGCCGCGCCGCTCACCGGATCGTAGTCGGTGAAGGCGACCTCGTAGGTCAAGGCGGTCCCGAAGGTCCACGTCCCGACGGTCCGATACGGCGCGTTGGCGTCCACGCTCGTCCAGCGAAAGACGCTCCCGCACACCGTCCCGCCAAAGGCGTGCCCGCGGCGCGTCGGATCCGCGGAGACCGTACTGATGAAGCCGACGTGCGTCGGATCCGCGGCATCGTGGACGACGCCGTGACGCGAGAACGCGCCCTCGGTGTCGGCCTCGCACGACCCGTCGGCCAAAACGCAGCTGACCTCTTCCCACCACTCGGGCACGGGGTTGTTCGGGTTGTCGATCTGGGCCGCATCGTCGTCGAATTCGTAGCGGACCACACAGCTGCCGACCGGTGTCGCGGCCAGATTGCAGGCGGTCCCCAGGGTCGCCACCAGCGGCCCGCACCGGGAGACGCAGCGGCAGCTCGCGGCGCCGCCCGTCACATCATTGCCGCAGTCGAGGCCCGCGGCGCAGTCCTGGTCGTACTCGCACAGGTGCCCGTCGGCGATCGTGCCGGGCGGGTACGTCACGCCGATGTCGCCCGTGGCGCACACGTTTCGGCAGAACGAGGCGCCGTTCGAGTCGAGCGCGCATGAGCGCGCATAGGTCCCGCCGCCGCCCACGCCCGAGGCACACACGCTCGGCGCGGCGCACGGCTCGCTCTGGTCGGCGACGGGCGCGTCGGCAGGCCAGCAATCGACCTGGTCGGGGCTCGTGCAGGTCGCGATCGGCGCGCCGTGCGGGCCGGGCGCAGGCTTGGTACAACCGGCGACGGACAGCCCCAACGCGACCAGCGCCAGCTCGACGCCGAGTTTGCGACGCTGAAGGGACGGAGCCATCAGAACCTCTTGGATGGAGGATCGCGTTGGCTGGGACCTTCGAATGCCGCGCAAACGCTGTCAATTCGCGGGCAGCCGCGCTCCGACAACAAGCGGTCGGCGCCGACGATCACCCGCGGGGCGGGGACACTCGGCGCCGGGCCGCGAAGAGAAAAAAGAGAGCCCGCGCTCGATTTGCGGGTCCGGCGCGGGCTCGACGCTAGGAACGAATGCGTGCACTCCCCCCGGTATGCACCCGCACGCGTTCCAAGTGTATGTGGGACCCCTCCGATCATCTCGGATGGAGTCCGGTTCGCGACGCGCCTGGGAGGGTGCCGTCACGGCGTCGCGCGAGGCGCGCTTGGCGCTGCCCCGGGGCGACTGCTTAATGCCTGGACACTTACTGGTTCGGATCCCTCGCGCCGATTCATGAGCTTTTTTTTCGAGGCGCGCGGCTCGCGCGACTTGTCACGCGCAGCGCCGCGGAGTACGCGCTCGGCGTCATTCTCGGAGGTTGCCCGTGTCGACGCCGCTATCGCCCGATGCCCAACGTTTCGTGGAGCTTCCCGCGGAGCGCGTGGGCGACTTCGCCGCCGTGCGCGCGCTCGTCGGCGCCCTCGCCGCGTCCGATGCGCAAGCGCTCGTGGCCCACCTGACCGCCGTGCGTCAGCGCCTGCACCTCGAGGCGCTCGGCGAGGTCACGGCCCACAAAGACGTCAAGAAATCCGCCCGCCAGGCGGCCTACAAGCTCAAGTCGGCCGGCGTCGGCGGCGTCCTCGCGCGCCCCGCCGGCATCGACATGACGATCGCCGCCGAGCTCGACAAGACCTGCATGGTCGTCGCGCCCGGGCTCGACGGGCACACGTGGATGGTCCTCGCGACGTTGCCCGGCGCTGGCGGCGGCGAGATCGACGTGCGCAGCCGCGAGAAGGGACCGCGCCTCGACGTCATCGACGAGCTCGCGATCGGGCGCCTCAAGAAGGTCTACCTCGAGGTCAGCGCCGATGCGCGCCTCCAGAAGCCCATCCTCGTGCATGCGAGTCTCGGCGCGCGGCTCATTCGGCGCTATGCCGAGAGCCTCGCGCGCACCGGCGGCGATCTGCCGAACAAGCTCACGCACTTTCTTGGGTGGGCCGATCGGGCCGAGGCACTGGGCGCCAAGCCCAACGACGCGTCGGCGCGCCGGCGGATTTCCCCGGTGGCGGCGCCCGTGACGCGCACCCAGTTGGAGACGCTGGCGGCCCACCCGCTGGTCGGCTACCTCGCTCCATCGGAGAGCGCGCTCGATGTGATCGAGGTCGCGTTCAAGCCGCTCATGCACTCCGACGACGTCATCGAGGAAGGGGACTTCCGGACGCGCCTGGCGAGCCTCGTCGACGACGCGGCCGACCGCTGGATGGCCGACAAGGCGGCGCGCGCCAACGCGATCGCGTGGATGGATGACACCGCCGACGTCCTCATGGCGAGCGGCGAGGACGGGCTCGCGGCGGTCGCGCTCGGGATCGCCGACGAGTTCTCGATCTATGAAGGTGCGGGCCACGCGATGGGGCTCGCGCAGTTTGTCTTCGCGCACGCCGTCGACGCCGACTCGGCGTGGAACCACCGCATGGCGCACATCCGCGGCGAGGCCCACCACGAGGGGCACGAGGGGCACGGGGGGCACGAGGGACACGGCGCGGGGCACGGCCACGACCACGCGCACGACCACGCGTAAGGCGGGTGCGCGCGTTACCGAGCGACCGCTCGGCTTTTGCGTGACGACCGCTCCCGAGACGTGCTAGTCGCCGGGCATGGCCAATAACGCCTTCGAAGCAGCACTCTTGCGACAGGCTCTGGTGGGGTTCGCGGCGTGCGCGGAGGCGCTGTTCCCCGAGAACGATTACGGCGCCCCGGATTGGCGTGCGACCGACCTGGTCGCGCGCGCCGAGACGTGGTGGCAGGCGATGCCGCCGGCGGCGCGCAAGATGGTGATCGCCATGTTCGCGGCGATCGAGGTGGGGGGGCCGGTGCTCGCGCCCGGGTTCCGGCGCTTCTCGCGCTTGCCGCCCGAGGAGCGGCGCGCGCTGGTCGCCCGCTGGCGCTCGTCGCCGCTCATGCCGCTCCGGTTTCTGGGCGATGCGGTGAAGTCGTCGATGACGATGATCTACCTCTCGCACCCGCTCGCGATGGCCTACATCGGGGTCACGACGACGGCGTGCCCGACCGAGGCGACGCATTACTTCCAGGCCAAGCACGTACCGTTCGTGAAGACGGCGGGCACCGAGGCCAAGGGCGAGGGGGCGGCGCAATGACCAGCCAGGCGACGGCGACGAAGATCGGCGGGATCTGGGGCTTCGACAAGGTGCGCCACGGCTACGAACTGGAGGCGGACGTGGTCGTCGTCGGCTCGGGCCCGGGCGGGGCGGTCGCGGCCGACAACCTCGCGGCGGCCGGGATGCGGGTCGTGCTCGTGGAGGCCGGACCCCAGGTACGCCCCGAGGACATGACGGTCGCGCCGCCGCTCTTTCTGGCGAAGTATTATTGGGAGGGCGGCACGCGCATGGTCGCGGGGTCGACGCCGAACCCGTGCATGCAGGGGCGCGCGCTTGGCGGCTCGACCGTCATGAACAGCGCGATCATGCTGAAGCTGCCGACCTGGGTGCGCGACGCGTGGGCGGCCGACGATGGGGTCGGCGCGGTCGTCCACAGCGCGGGGTTCGAGCGCGCGTTCGAGCGAGTCTTCGCGCGGACGAACACGGTGCCGACGCCGATGACGGTGCTCGGTCGGCGTAACGAGCTCGTGCGCGACGCGCTCGCGAAGGCGGGGTTGAACGGGGTGCCGCTGCCGCGCGCCGTGAAGGACTGCGACGGCTGCGCGGACTGCATCACGGGGTGCCACACCGAGCGCAAGCAGTCGATGGACCGCGCCTACATCCCGGGGATCGTGGCCAACGGCGGGATCGTTTGTACCCATAGCAATGTCGATCGGATCCTCGTCGAGAAGGGACGCGCGGTCGGCGTGACGGGCACGGTCGTCGATCTCGCGACGTGGCAGAACGTCGCGCGCTTCACGGTGCGGGCGCCGCGCGTCATCGTCGCCGGCGGCCCGGGGCACACGGCGGTCCTCCTCTTGAAGAGCGGGATTACCGGCGGCGGGCGCGTCGGCAAGACGCTGTACGTGCACATCACGGGCGCCGCGACCGCGCGCATGGAGGAGATCGTCGAGCCCTGGCGTGGGGCGACGCAGGGCTGGGGCGCCATCTCGGATGAGATCCACGGGCTCAAGTACGAGTCGCTGTGGGCGGCGCCGAGCCTCATCGGCGTGAACATGGGCGGGCTCGGGCACCAGTTCCTGCGCGAGCTCGACAACCTCAAGCACACGACCGTGATTGCCTGCGTATGCAAGGCCAAGGTCAACGGTAACGTCAAGATCCGGCCCGACGGGCTGCCGCTCTATTGGATCAATGTGCCGGACCGCGAGCTCGCGCCGCTCATGCGTGGGCTGAAGACGGCGGCCGATGCGCTGCTCGGGATCGGCGCGCGCTGGGTCGGGACGTCGGTTTGGGGCGTGCCCGAGCGCATGCGAACGACGGCGGACACCGAGGCGCTGCTCGCCAAGCGCGTCAAGCCGCATCACTGTCATATGACCTTCAACCACATCTTCGGGTCGTGCAAGATGAGCGCGGATCCGAAGCGCGGGCCGGTCGACCTGCGCGGTGCGGTGCGAGGCGTGTCGGGCGTTTGGGTCACGGACTCGAGCATCTTCCCGGAGGCGTCGGCGGTGAATCCGCAGGCGACGATCATGGCACTCTCGGACGTGATCTCGCGCGGCATCGGCGACATGGCGGCCTGAGGGCGCGCGCGCTGATCGTGGCGATCGGTGGCCGCTTCGCCCTACCCTTGCAGCTCACACCGACTAGGCGTATAGGTATGCGCATGCCCCGCATGCAGCTCTACCTTCCCGACGAACTCTATGAACTCGTCAAGTCTCGCGGCCTCGCAGCCTCGGAGCTCCTGCAAAATGCGGTAAGGGCCGAGGTCAAGCGTCTCGACCTCCTCGCAAAGACCGACGACTACCTCGCCCGGCTCGCGGCAGACGTCGGCCAGCCGACCGCCAAGGACCACGAACAGGCGGCGGCTCTCGCGCGACGCATCGAACGACGACCCGCGCGCAAAGCCGGCTAGGCGCACATGCTCGTCCTCGACTCGGGCGGCGTGAGTCGCCTCGCCGAACGCTCGCGCGCCACGCTGGCTCTGGTCATGGCCCTCAGAGAACGAGGGCTGTGGCCACCCCTTGTCCCGTCTGTGGTCCTCGTCGAGTCGCTGCAAGGGCACGCCGGTCGAAATGCTCACGCCAATGCCTTCCTCGAGACATGCGACATGATCGAGCAGGTTCCCGAGCGACTTGCTCGACGGGCGGCCTGGCTTCGCCGAAAGGCGCAGCGCGGATCCGCCGTCGACGCCCTCGTGGTCGCACTCGCGGAGCCCGATGGCGTCGTGCTCACCAGCGATCCCAACGACCTCTCTGCACTCGCCGAGTTCGCATCGCGGGTCCGAATCGAGCGCATCTGACCCCTCGCGTAGCCGCGTGTGAGGGTCACTCCCACCGCCTTGCGCGCGGGCCGGTCAGGCGGTCGGCGAGCCCGCGGCCGCTGCGATCGCGGCGAGATCGGCGGGGGGCACGACGATACCGCGCGCGGCGAGCGGGCTGACGACGTGGCGCAGCGCGGCGGCGACGAAGGCGGCATCGAAGCGGTCGCAGGCCACGACGCCGAGCCCGCTCTGGGCGCACGCCGCGCCACCGCCGCCGAGCAGCGGCGCGAACGCCGCGAGCGCCTCGCCGGCCACGCGTCCAAGGTGCGCGCGGGCTTCGTCGGTCAGGCGATCGTCGGCCCAGTCGAGAAACCACCAACCGAGCTGCGCGTGCGGCGCCTCGTCGGCGATGATCGTGGCGAGCGCCTCGGCGATGAGCGCGCTGCCCGCCAGCTCGCGGCTCAGCTTCAGGATCGGTACGGTCATGGCCTCGCCGACGCACGAGCCGCGCACAGCCAGCTCGGCGGCCGCGAGCAGCGGATCGGGGGTCGTCGCGGGACGCACGAGGCGCCTGAGGTCGACCTCGAGCGCCACCGCGCCGCCGAGCTTGGTCGCGAGGCGCGCGGCGAGCTCCGTGTGGATCACCTCGTCGACGACGAAGTCGCCCGCGGCAGCGACCAGATCGATCGGGGCCCCGGCGGCGAGCAGGCGATGGACGAGCTCGCCGAACGAGGCCGCCGCCGCGTACTCGCTGAAGGCCGTGCGGGTCCAGAGCACGCGCGCGTCGAGCGCGTCCGTCGGCAGCGCTTCGCCCCACGGGAGGCGGTCGACCCACGCGCGGCGCGGCGCGAGGCGTCGCTCCCAGGGACCGCCGAGCAGGCTCACCACGAAGGCACCGCGACCGCCCTCGCTCATTTCTCGTGTCGCTCGCTGGAACGAACGTGGGCACAGAACGCGCTCGGCTGGAACATCACGCCCTTGGTCGCGAGGTTGCCAACGAGCGGGTAGCCCGCGGCGTCGCAAAGCGGTCGAAAGGTCTTCACGTCGGCGAGGACGGCGTCGCGGCTCTTGCTCGTGAGGTCCTCGCGCAGAGCGAGGAGGCGGGGATCGACCTTGGTATCGGGAGGCGGCGGCGCCGGGGCGGCCTGGGCATCGCTTGCAACAAGAAGCAAGGATGCGCTGGACATGAGAACGGCGGCTACGACGCGGCGGCGCTGGCTCATCGAGATCTCCTTGGACGCTGTGACAGTCTGACGGACGGTCCCTGCCAATGCGAGAGGCGGGGCGGGCTATTCCGCACAACCATGCGGCGCCGGCGTTTGTCGCGCCGCGGAGCCCGCTAGGCGAGATGGCCGGCTCAGAGTGGTTCGTCGCACGCTGACGAAGCATCGCCGGTCCGGACGGCGTACCAGTCGACCTCCTCCTGACAGCAGTTGTACTTCGACATGCTGCCGGTGATGTGGAGACGGTCCCCGTCGGGCGCGACGCTCACGTCGAGCGAGAAGTTGTTTCCGCCCCCGATGATGCGGGCAGCGCCCGTGTCCGCCCGAATGAAGAAGGGCTGGCAGATGGGCGAGGTGTCCGCGAGGTACGACTCGCATCCGGTCCCGGCATTGCGGCAGCCATACTTGAACCGGGAGCGAATGAGTCTGCCGTCCGCCGTGACAATGAGCGAGAGCGCTGCGTTGGACGACGATGAGTTGGCCGAGTAGAGCCCTGCGGGGAGCTCGATCGGCGTGTTGAGGAGAGCCTCGGCCTCGGCGTCGTCCGATTCATCGAAGATGTGGTTGCCGCAGGCTGGGCTCACGTCGATATCAACCGACGCGCCGACATCTTCGAAGCGTCGCACGACGGGACCGACACAGGGCATGCTGCTGAGAGCGACGCGATACGCGTGATGGGGCTCGAGCAGGTCGGGCCAATCGAAGGTGTAGGTGTCTTGGCCGGGCGCCGTCTGAAGGATCTTCCAGCCGACCCGCGACCCGCGCGTGTCGTCATAGACCGCGGCAATGAGCTCGTAGCTCGCTTGACCCATGTATTCCGCGAGCGCGCGAATGCCCGAGCCGTGGAGCGTCAGCGAATGGGTTTGGGCACTCGACACGTCGGATTCCGCGGGCGACGCGTCGTCTTCGTCGGGGGGTGCGACCTCCTCTGGGGCGGGGGGAGCGACCTCGTCTTGGTCGAGCGAAACGGTTTCCGAGAGCGCGTCGTTGGCCGCGAGCGCGTCACTGTCAGATTCCGGTGATGGCGCGCAGCCGCCGGCAGCGAGAAATCCCCCCAAGAGCATCCGGAAAAAGGTCCTTGTCATGCGCCCCCCGCTGAGTTGCCGATCCGGTTAGCGGGAAGCTTCGTCTGACGCTAGACCCTCGACATCACGGCGTTCTTCGAGACGCGCAACCCGGTCGAACGAGCACGCGCGGACGGGTGCGTGCGTCGCGTCGGATAGCCGGGCGCCTGACGGGCGGACGGTTGTCGCGCCGCGGAAGTGCCGGTACCGTCGGCGCCGCGTGCGGCGAGCGTTGGTCCACCCACCGTCACGCGGACACGCCGGGACGGGGAGGCTGGATGCTCGGAACATCGATCGATCGCGGCGACCGAGGCGAGCTGCGCATCGTCGAGCGCCTGGTGGGCGCCTTCCCCAGGGGCGTGTATCGGGCCGTCGATCGGACGCGCGGCACGCCGCACCTGCTCGGCGTCGCGCGCCTCGACGACGCGACGGCCGACGCGCTCGGGGCCGCGTGGCCGGGTGAGGGCGACGCGAGCGCGCTTGCGCCGCTTGCCGGAGCGCCGGGCCACTGGACGGTCGTCGAGCCCGAGGGCGCCGGGGCTCCCCTCGCCCACCTGTTGGGTGAGCGGCATACGCTGCAGACCGCGCTCGGGCTGGTCGCGCGGCTCCATGTGCTCGTCGCGGCCGGCGGCGATCGGCGACCCGGGCGCTTCCATCCGGCGCTCATGCGCGTGACGGTCGCGGCGAACGGGCTCACGCTCACGTCGGTGTCGACCCGTTGCGTCGAGTTGATGGAGCGCGCGCTCGGGGAGTTTTCGATTCCACTCTGGGGCCCGACCCTCTTTGCGCCCGAGTGCCTCCACGGCGGCCGCGTTCCGACAGCCGCGTCGCAGGTCTTCTCGAGTGCGGCGCTGCTGATGTGGCTCGTGCATGGGGTGCCGCCCTTTGGCACCTCGCCGCTCGAGGAGTCGCGGCGCGTGGCGGCGAACGCGCCGACGTTGCGTCCGATGCTGGCCCATCTCGATCCCGCCATGGACGACGCGTTCGCGCTGGCGCTCGAGCCCACGCCCGCGGCGCGCCCGCCGCTCGAGGCGTGGACGCAGGTGCTCGCGGAGATGGCCGAGGCGCACCTGCCCGATCTTCCGAGGCCGGCGCGCCCGGCGAAGTTCGATCGCAAGCACGTCTTGGCGCGCGCGACCGACTTCCTCGCAGGCGGCGCGGACCCGTCGCGCATCCTCCTCGACGCGGTGATCGAGGCGCTGCAGGCCGCTCGCCACCAGGGCCCCATCCTCGAGGCGGCGCGCTCCGACTTCCGCGACGTCGCGCGCGCGATTCTCGCAGGCCTCGCGACGCCCGTCGGCGCCGAGGTGACCGTCCGCTTTCGCGGGCGGGCCGTCCAGATGCCGGGGGGACACGCGCCGTTTCCGCCGTACGCGCTCGCGCTGATCTGGGCGGTCGCGACGGCGCTCGGCGAGGAGATGGTGCTCGAGGCGCTCGCGGCGTTCGCGCCGCCGGCCCATGACGTAGCCCATGGCGATGACCCGCATTGGCGCTTTCTCGCGTGCATGCAGGCGCGCCTCCGCGGCGAGAGTTGGCATACGGCGGCCCAGGCGTTGCTCGTGAATCCGCCGCCCGCGCGCTTCCCGGGTTACGCGTCGCCGACGCCGTGGCTGGCGGCGCTGCTCGCGATCGACCCGATCGACCCGCCGCATGGCACGCCGCCCGCGACATTTGCATTGAGCGACAAGGATGCAATCCAGGGCGCGCTCGCGGCTTGCCTGGCGCAGCACACGGCGTACGCGGGCGACCCGGCGAGCGACTCGGTCGACGGCGCGGCGGCCGAGGTCGATTGGTTCACGCTGGCCCTCCTCGAGCTCGCCAAGGCCCGCGGCCTCGCGATTCCTCTTGAAGGCGCGGCGCTCCCGCGTTGGCCGGCCGTCCTCTTCGTGAGCGCGGCGCCGCTCGACCTCCTCGCGCAGGTCCCGCGCACCGCGACGCTCATCCTCGACCGCGGGATCTCCACACCCACCCCGGGGGGGAATGGGGTCAGCCCGTCCCACATCGAGGTCACGGGCGAGGGGCACGTTCGCGCAGTCTTCGGGCGCGGCCGTTTCGAGTGCGGCTTCGTCGCTGGCATCGGACGCAAGCGCGCCCGTGCCCTCTTCGCCATCGCGGACCGCCACCGCCACGCGCTGAGTGCGACGCGCTGGGACGCCGCCCCGTGCGCCGCCGGCATCGGCGCGCGTGACGCGCTGCTCGGCCTGCGCTTCGACGGCGAGACGCATTGGTGGCGCCTTCCGGACGACGCGCCATGGGTGACGACGCTGGTGGCGGACCTCGAGGCCGCGGCGAACCCACCTGGGGGAATCTAGGCGCCTGAGCGGCTTGCGCGGCGCGCCAAACTTGGTAGGTTCGGCGCGTCGTCACCTATCCACGCTCACGCTCGCGGAGATTCGCCATGTCTGTTCCCGCCCCCAGGGGTCTCGCTCTCACCGGTTCGATCATGTTTATCGTCGTGGGCGCCCTCGCGCTCATCGGCGGCATCATGGTGCTGGGCATGCGCGGCCCCGACTTCATCAAGATCGTCGGCATCGTCAGCGCGATCATCGGCGTGACCGGCGTCGTCCTCGGCTCGATCGGCTGCACCATCAAACCCGGCGTCATCCTCGCGAATGCAATCATCTTTTCGGTGATGACGCTCCTCTCGCTGGTCGGCCTCGCCGGCGGCCGCGTCGGCCCAATCCAGATCATCGGCCTGCTGCTCTACGCCACGACGACGGTCTTCCTCTGGGTCGGCTTCCCGCAGGCCGCGCGCTACAAGCGCGCCCAAGAAGAAGGCGAGGGCTGATCCATGACGCGCATCTTCGATGACAACGCCCTCTCGATCGGCCGCACCCCG
>SXGT01248943.1_pt1 | contig 47298 bp, 43 predicted proteins | sample 3176221 | NCBI WGS metagenome assembly SXGT01 (sample SAMN11356862, study PRJNA531348) | freshwater metagenome | isolation source: freshwater sample F1-120 | place: China: Fuxian Lake, Yuxi | collected 2017-12-25 | reverse complement strand
CGCGGAGCACGTCTGCGAGCAGTGCTTTACTCTGTCCGCACCATTCACCATTCACTGAGTTGTACGCAGACATGACAGACGCAACACCCTCGTCGACTATGCGACGGAAGTGCGGCAAGTAAACCTCGTGGAGCGCAACCTCGTCTATCTCGATATCGACCGAGAAGCGTGCGTTTTCCATCGAGTTACACGCGAAATGTTTCACGCAGGCAAGCACATGGCGTTGCAGGCCTCTAGTGAGTGCGGCACCAAGCTCCCCGACATGATGTGGATCTTCGCCGTAAGTCTCTTGTGCTCGACCCCACGCCGGATGACGCAAGACGTTCACGCACACAGCACCAGTGAGGTTCGCCCCGAGAGCACTTAGTTCTTCTCCGATCGCCTCGCCGACACGTTCTTCAAGCTCGGGATCCCAGGTGGCGCCGCGCGCCATCGTCACAGGAAAACACGTGGCGTTGCCGATCACCGCGCCTCGTGGCCCATCGCTGAACGCGATGCCGCCGAGCCCGACTCTTTCGACCTGCGCCGCGAAGAATGGCGCCTTGTGGTAACCGTTGTTGCCAAGGAACCCGAGCCCTGCCCATGTCGGTGCGTCGCCGTCGAGACACCACAGACGCTCATCGAGTGTCATCTCAGACACCAGCATGCGGGCTGCATCGACGATCGGCGTACCTTGCTGCACAGCGCGGCGAGCATCGTCGAAGGTAGCAATTCCCATGTCTATGACTCCTGGTTAGGCCGCTGTATCCGATGACCGGTCGTTGGACAATAGGTGGTCGGCTCTGCAATTAGCTGTCGACAGTTGCGCGTCTGCTCTAGATGATGTATCTTGCCGTTCGGCAGACAATGTTGTTTCATCTAGTACGACGGCCAGACCAGATGTCTAGTCCGCTTGAAGCACTATCGCCGGCCGGAACACAGCAACAACCTGCATGGCAACGGGCCTAGCCCGATGCTCCCCCACGATGCGGTAACCGAACATTGCCCATACCAAAACAACGGAGGAGTCACATGCGAACACCTAGTTCACATCGTTCCATCAAATACCGAAAAACCCTCGCATTCCTCACATGCCTAACAATCCCGCTCACAGGATTCGCAAGCGCGACGGCTGCCACCCCCCCCTCCTAGATCAGAGCGCTGACAGTGAGTTCACCGCGACACTGCGCAGCGATCAAGAATTCATGACAGCAGCAAGTCAAGTCACCAGCATCAGCACGACAACCGAAACCGTCAGCACTTTTTATGCAAACAAATCCCGTGGCAGAGCCACACAACGATGCAAGACCGTGACGGTACGAAAAGCGATCACGGGACTGTTCGGCCAAACTGTGCTCAGCTTCAAGCTGAAATTGCAGTGGTGTTATAACGGCTCGCGCGTCTTTTACAAAAGCTACGAAGTGATCCCGGACGTTACGTCCCACGGTGCACTAGGAGGATGGAAGTTCAAGGGCTTTTGGCAGCCGCTCGACCGTCACTACCACTCATGGAACGGGCATGAATACGGCGGATACACAGTGAAGGCGTATCCAGAATTCGAACAGTCGCAAGCCGGGGTGTCGATCGACCAGAAGTTAGGTCATTTCGCCGTTGTCGGCCACTACGACGGCACTTTCACAACACGAGCCATTTTCAATTAGCGGGCGTTTGGCGCCAATAGCCAGATCTTGTATATCGAAGCGAAAGGAAACATCCATGATTGTTCTCATTCCGGCCCTGATTCTTGTGCTTACAGGCGCGATCTGTTGGTATTTGCAAAAACAAGTATTAGCGATCGTAGCTGGCTGCCTCGCCATCCCATTCCTAGTGACAGGGGCATCGATGGCAACCGGGATCAACGAAACACAGACTGAGGTCCATCCCGTTCAGTCGACCCCGACCACTACTACGCCCTAACTGATCGCCGTGGTGCGCTCGCATCGGACCCCATTCTGGGTCAGCGCACCACGGTTCAACTTCGACACCGCTTATCCCAATTAATGAACTATGTGTCGAGAGCGAAGCCTTCATGCCCGCCGACTTCTGGGACTCGCCCTACAGATTCGCGTTTGTGTTCGCTGAGTATCGACGGAAGTGTCGGTACCGTCACGTCACCTACCTTCGTGAATACCCCGCGATCGACCAACTGCGGATGCATCGCTGCCTGTTCTGGTGTCAGCGCTGGCGCAACTGGAGCGCCAGCACGGCTCAACCTGTCGAGTGCCGCGGCGGACGACAACTCACCGATCGCGGTCGCAAACGCGTCTCGTATCGAATCGATCTGCTGTAGGCGCTCAGCGAAGGAGAGCAGCGCGAGACCATCGAGACCTAGCGCTTCGCAGATCGCAGTCCACAAGTGCTGTTCATTAAGCGGAGCGAGCGTTATCCATCCACCGTCAGCCGTTTCGAAGATTCCATATCCGGGTGAACCAGGTTGCTTGGAGTCAGTACCAGCGACCTTTACATGGGTTCGCGGGCCAACCCACCATGCGACAACGTCGGCCATCGCTACATCGATGGTTTCGCCTTCGCCCGTCGCAATTTTGTTGGACCACGCTGCACAAATAAGTACCGCTGCCATCGTGCCTGCTTCGAGATCGGCAACAGGCAAGCTTGGCATGACAGGTGATTCACCTTCGCGTGGAGCTATCGCACCGCCTAAAGCCTCAAAATTCAGGTCGTGCCCTGGCATATCGCGCCATGGCCCTGTCTGGCCGTAGCCGGAGATCGAGCAGTAGATAAGTTCGGGTCGCGTAACGCGCAATTGAGCTGAGCCAAGGCCGAGCCTCTCGGCAACACCGGGCCTGAATGACTCACAAAACACGTCGCATTCGGCAACTAGTTCGAGTGCACGCTCGAATCCTGCGTGCGACTTCAGGTCCAACTCGATGCTCCTCTTGCCTCGAGCTACACCGGCGAATATCTCCGGGTAGAGGCGCATCGGATCACCGCCGGGTCGCTCGACCTTCAAGACCTCCGCACCGAGATCGCAAAGAATCTGCGTTGCGTGAGGCATCGGGCGCCACATCGAGACATCAAGCACCCGCATGCCATCAAGCAGTCCGGTCATCGGACCTGATTATTCCACGCGCGGCGAGGGTGAACTTGCGCGCTAGCTAACGATTGTGTTTGCTACTGCAGTCCCGGCTACACCGAACATGGTTTGAGTCTTCGAGTTGAGTTTCGGGCCATACATCGCAGATACTCCGCCGTAGCCATAAGAGTTCAATGACATGATCGTGCCTGAACCCCCAGCGAACGGCGAGAACCATGGGCCACCAGAAGCGCCACCGGTCATGTTGCAACCAACTTTGTATGTCAGATTCGATACACGTGAATCGAACCCGAGTTTGCCACGGCAGTACACGAGGTCCTTGCCTTTGTAGGCACCCGAGGCCGGGTACCCAAAGAGATAGGTGTCAGCATTAGCAGCAACGCTCGAGAATTGGATCGGGTGTCCGCCGACGGTCGTGTCGAGTTGCGCTGTACCTGACTTGCCTCCGGCACCGACAACTGCGAACGCGAAGTCGTGGACTATCGCTGTGTTATTGAAGCCGCCAGCCGAGGCGTATCCGTTGTGGACGACTAAAGAACTTGCGGTCCAACATCCGTGAACTGTTGTCGCACAAAACTGGCCACCGCTGTCAAACGAAGTTGGCGCGGTGTCGTACTCGGGGACGAACATCCAGTTCGTGGCGAACGCCAGCGCTACCTCGTCGTACGCGCAGTGCCCTGCTGTGAGGATGATCGAACGGTCAGCAACAGCGTCGTCGACAACGCTCGCAGAACAAACCCAGTAGCTACCGCCCATAGCGAACAGGACCTTGCCTGTGGTCTTGAGAACCTCACCGCCGGCGGTCCATGACGCGCCACCAATAGTTGTCGAACCTCCAGGGCCCTTGCGTTCGAAGCGGTGCGATTTCTGGTTGTACACAAAGTCGCGCGGAATTGCTTTTCGTACGCGCGCATTGGTCCAAAATCTTGTTGTATTTTCGTGACGCGCCTTCGCCGATTCGGCTTTGGCGACGGATTCATCGCCTGTGGTCATGAACGCCGCAGAACATGTCAGCGCTACAGCAATACCGATGCCACCAAGACGTCTCAGATTCAGTTGCATAGTCTGAAGATACCCCCAAGCACAAGTACCAAACCAGTCAAAAGGTGCAAATGGCTAGTTTGAATCAGTCGAGAATTTGGCTCTCTGGGACGTATGGAACTAGTTCCCCGTCCTCGCCTACCGTGCCCAACAAAATGCCATTGTCGTCGTATACAGGTGATCCTGCCGTGCCGCTTTCACCCTGGCGACGGTCACGTTTTGCAGCCTGCTTAGCCTTGCGATTGCGTTCCTTTTGAAGCTTGTCGAAAGTAGTGCGTTGTTTAGCCATAATGGCCTTTCAATCTTCTTGTCTCGCTAGCAACCACTCGATCGGGTCGCAACGCAGGGAATCTCAGAGTCCCATCTTAGAACCGCCACGCAGCCGCGCCCGATGCCAAGCGAATTTTGGTTGGTTACCACGTATCTATAAACGCCCTTCTAATACCACGCCGCTTCGCCTCACTCGCGTCGCCACAAAGGAGCGTTGTGATCCATCGGCGGGAGTCCGCAGGATCGATCACGTCATCGATCTCGAAGTGCGTTGCAACATTGACTGCCTTGCCGACCTCGTACATTCTCTCGACCATCGTGTCGAATGTCGCTGCGCGCTCGTCGTCGTCTGCGATCGCATCGAGTTCGCGTTTCATCCCAAGACGCACGGCGCCCTGCAGATTCATGCCGCCGAACTCTCCTGTCGGCCATGCGACACAGAAAATAGGTGCCTTGAAAGATCCAGCCGCCATCGCCTGTGCACCTAGCCCATAGCCCTTGCGCAACACGATGGTGCCAACGGGGACATTCAAGTTTGCGCCGGTTACGAACAACCTGCTCATGTGTCGCACTGCACCACTCGCTTCGGAATCTGGGCCGACCATAAAACCGGGCGTATCGCACAAAAAAATCAGCGGCAGGCCGAATGCATCGCACAGTTGCATGAAGCGCGCAGCCTTGTCTGCCCCGTCGGAATCGATCGCTCCGCCAAGATGCATCGGGTTGTTAGCCACCACGCCGATCGCGTTGCCTTCGACGCGCGCTATTGCCGTCACCATGCCTTGCGCGAACCCTGCACGAAGCTCAAGTACTGAATTGGCATCAAACAATCGGTCAACGACGGCATGAACGTCGTATGCGCGCGTCCGGCTCTCCGGGATGACGTCACGCAACTCCAGTTGATCGACACACGAAAACTCAGTCGTCGATTTTCCAAAAAACTCCAGATATTTCTTCGCGACAGCGACCGCATCAGCCTCGTCTGCGACAAGCACATCGATCACGCCACTTGCTACCTGCACTGGTGCAGGCCCGATCTCCTTAGGCTCGAAAGTGCCGAGACCGCCGCCTTCGATCATCGCTGGACCGCCCATACCGATATTCGAGTTCTCTGTGGCAATCACTACATCGCAGCAACCAAGCAACGCAGCGTTCCCGGCGAAGCAGTAACCAGAAACGATGCCTACCAGTGGCACGACTCCAGACAGGCGCGCGAAGTAGTTGAACGCAAGACAGTCGAGACCTGACACACCCATGCCGTCGGTATCGCCAGGACGACCTCCACCGCCTTCGGCAAACAGCACGACAGGCAACTCGGCGCGCTCAGCTAGTTCGAACAGACGATCTTTCTTAAAGTGATTCCACAGACCTTGAGTACCCGCGAGGACCATGTAGTCGTATGAAATCGCGACGACCCTCCGGCCGTTGACCGTCCCAACACCGCCGACAAGACCATCTGCTGGAGTCTGGCTTCGCAGTTCATCGGCCGTACGGCGACGACGTTGGGCCGCTGTAACGAGCGGCGCATACTCAATGAAGGTGCCGGCATCGAGTAGATCGAGGATATTTTCACGCGCCGTACGTTGGCCCTTCGCCACCCGTTTGGCGACAGCATCTGGTCTCGCAGCATCGAGTCCGATTTCGTGTCGCTCGATCACTTGAGCAAGATCCGCGCGGACCGCCTTCGCGCCATCAACTGCCTTGGTATCTGACAACACAGTCTGCGCAATCGCGTCCGTGTCGCCAAGTTGTACGAGCAGAGCGTCTGCCGCGATCGTGTCGCCGAGAGACACTGCGATCGTGCTCACGATTCCACTACTTGTCGCTACGACGACGTGTTCCATCTTCATGGATTCGAGGACTACCAACCCTTGACCAGCAGCAACAATCTGGCCTACGACTACATCGATTGAGATAACTGTCGCAGGCATTGGTGAGCAAACGGAATACACGAACCATGTCTAGTTGCTAAGCCCGTGCGTGACCCGCTTTGTGTCTAGAGGTTGGCGCCCTAGCTTGGCTTCGACGAGGGAGGAACCATGTTCAGAACTCTTGTATCGCGCCTCGCTGTTGCGCTAGTCGCCGTTGTATCGGTCGCCAGTTTTTCCGCATGCGCCGATGCCAACGAGAACAAACTCCCCCAAGGCGCTGAGCCGCACAAGCTCGACCCCGCTGACTTCTCTAGTGACATCACCAACCCTTACTTCCCCCTAAAGCCCGGAACGCGCTGGTCGTTCGAGGAAGTAGATCCAGACGGCACAGTCCAAGAAGTGGTGCTCGTAGCGACTAGCGCGACACGAAAAATCGCTAACGGCGTCGTTGCTCGTGTCGTGCGAGACACAGTCACGCTCGATGGCGAAATCATCGAAGACACGTTCGACTGGTACGCGCAAGACGACAATGGAAACGTCTGGTATCTCGGCGAAGACACCGCAGAGTTCGAAAACGGCAAAGTCGTGACGAAGGAAGGTTCATGGGAGGCCGGTGTCGACGGCGCGATCCCTGGAATCATCATGCCCGCGAAGCCAGCCGCCGGGATGGCATACCGACAGGAGTACTACAAAGGCCACGCCGAAGATCGTGCCGAGGTATTGAGCACCACGGAAATGGTCGAGAGCGCTTACGGCAAGTTCGATAACGCCGTGCTCACGAAGGACCTCGTACCCATTGAGCCCGACGTTCAGGAATACAAGCTCTACGCGCGCGGCGTTGGTCTTGTGCTTGCGATCAAGGTGTCTGGCGGGAGCGGAGTCGAAGAACTCATCAGTGTCGACACGGTGCCGCGGGGAACAGGTCTTGGACCACTGGGCAGTCCGAACGAATAACGTCGGTTTTCCAAAAATCCCCAAGGCAACGGAAGGTCAATGCAGTCCACTCTTCACGCTCTCGCCGATCAGCTAACCGAGCTAGACCACGTACTCGAACCTCTTAGCGAAGCCGATTGGCATTTGCCGACACGTTGCGACGGTTGGGACGTCGCCGATGTCGTAATTCACTTGGCACAAACTAACGATCTCGCTCGAGCGAGCGCAGAGAACCGCTTCACAAGTTTCATCCAAGAAATGCCGAACGCGACGCGGCTACCAGTATCGATAGATGACGCTGCCGACATCCAAGTCGCGTCCGAACGAGGGCTCACCGGACCGGCATTGCTCGATCGCTGGCAGACTTCGGCCACAACGATGCTCGAAGCACTCGGGTCGGCGGACCCTAAAGCAAGGCTCACATGGGTTGCAGGAACGCTCGCACCTCGTACCCTCGCTACGACACGCATCGCTGAAACTTGGATCCATACCGGTGACGTTGCGCATGCACTCGGCATTACCCTTGCCCCGACAGACAGACTCGAACACATTGCTCGCCTGGCCTGGCGGACTCTCCCCTATGCATTCGCACGAGCAGGTAAGTCTCTATTCGGTCCAGTCGATTTCGATCTCATGGGTCCGGCCGGGCAGTCTTGGCACTTCGAACCAGAGAGTCAGCCAGCAACGACTATTCGCGGATCTGCAATCGAATTGTGCGCTGTTGCCGCCCGGCGCGTCTACCCGAATGAGACAAGCCTTGTTGGCTCAGGGCCGGACTTCGACGAAGTACTGCGACTAGTGCGCACCTATGCCCAATAGCTACATTTCTATCTCGCCCTTCGAACCCACTCAGTAGTGCCGATCTGAGTAGATGGACAAGCGCCACCTATATGCCCTGGTGGCTTTGCTTGTCTCCTGCTTCGCAAATACAGCACCGGCTTACGCCGCCGATGATGCGCCATTTTCGCTCACGAGTTCGGATCTCACAGGTCCGATTTCCGTAGAAAACGGATCGAGTTTCTGGCGTACCGCGGCAATTCATAACACGACCGATCAGTACCTCCTTACGTTCGACATTCGTGGGTCAGGCGAGTTTCCAGACTGGGTGAAGCCCGACTACCGACAGATCGAACTCGCTCCAGGGGAGCAAGAACTCATCAAGTTCAGCGTGAACGCTCCCATTGACACGATCGGAGTTCACGACCTCGGCCTAATCGTTACGACCGTGAACGCAGAGACCACGCTGATTCTCGGCGAGTCACCACTCCTCAACAGCTTCAGTCGTGAACTCATGTTCAGCGTCGAAGTAACGCCAGCAAGTCCCGTTCTCGCAGAGCAGCAGGGAGGCGCTAGCGGGGCTGCCAGCCCGATGGCTACGCCGAAGCAACAATCAACAACCGCCTCACAAATAGCCATCGGCTACTTGGGGCTAATTGCGACTCCTATGGTCGTATGGCAACTCTGGTGTCTTCGGCAGACTCAAAAACGCGAGCGCGAACGAAAATCAGCGTTCGCTGATGAGTTCTTCTCGCGGCACGTCGGCCCACAATCTCTCAAGGTCGTAGAACTCACGAGTTTCAGTGAGAAAGACATGCACCACTATGTCGCCGAAGTCGAGCAACACCCAACTCGCTGTGTCGAGACCCTCGATCGAACGCGGGCGAGCGTCAGCTAGGACCCTGAGTTGCTCTTCGATCTCTTCGACGATGGTGCGAACCGCACGCGTGTTGGATGCACTACACACCACGAACGCGTCGGTGATGCCGATGACATCGCCAACATCGAGAATCACGATGTCTTGTCCCAACTTCGCTGCCGCTGCTTCGGCGGCAAGCCTTGCTTTTGCTTGAGGTTCGATATTTAGCTCCATCATTCAGACAAATTCGCGGATACTGCTACTTGCTCAGATGCTTCGCCTCGAAATCGGCGCCTAGGACAACCGCTAAATCGACTACATCTATATCTCGATCGGCCTGAACCGCCGAGCCAACACCTAAAGCCTTTACAACGGCATTCGCCGATGCTTCGTCCGCAGATCTGTAGTAGATCACCGTCGTTTTCTTTTGCCCGAAACCAACAACGTTGTCGGTGAACGCGACCTCAATGCCGATCGGGATCACGAAGTGGGAAGCAGCCTGTGTGATTCCAACCGTCCCTGTGCCGTTGCGCAACTGTGCCCTCGGGCGAGTTCCGCCGCTAAGGGCTGCTGCACCGAACTTCGATACAACGAGATCCAATAAGTCCTCGTCGAGTAAACGGAACTGCTCACGTTCTCCGGCATCAACGAGTTCAACAGGCAAGGTCCAAAACACAGCGTCACCGCCGACCGCTGACAAAAGGCCTGCGTTCTCGTTGACCGCGGTCGTAGCTTTGGCAATCTTTGGATTGGCAAGACGATCCAACCAGCCAGCCATCACTGCCTGCACCGTTACAAGGTGAGCAAGCGAGCCATCCGGCTCGGACCCTAGAAGGGCGCGGTAGGCCTCTGTCGCCGCTAACTCGTGCGTGCCGCTCGGGTAGCCGAGAGTGCCTTCGTCGTCATCGATACGCACGCCGCTTCTCAACTCGACCGTGAGCGGTTCTGCTGGAGCTAAGAGCTTCGCGAAAGCCGTGTCGTTAGCGATGATCGCGTTATCGATACGGATGCCCGTGGCGTTCATGATCGTCAGAACAAGGATGTCATCGTCTGCGATCGCTGGCAGATCTTCGAGCACCTGAGTTTGCAACGCCGGGACCTGGACCATCGTTTCTGGCGGGATCAACAACGCGACACCGCTATCGGCTCTCGTTGGATCGACCCCAAAGATGATTGCGAAATCGAGTGTGCCGCTATTGGTTCGATGCCCGATGAAGAGAGTCGCGAATTCATCGACGTGCGGTGACGAAGTAGTCGAGTTCGGCACCGTGGTGCTAGCGCCTGGAGTCGTCGGCTGCTTGCTCACGACACCTGCGACCGTTCCGGCAATTGCGGCTACCAGCATCACAGCCACCCGGCGGGTCCGATCCTTCTTGAGTCGTTCGCGTCGGCTGTCTGGCTGACGCGTGACCTCGACGACAGGTGGTGCGATGTCGCTCTCGAAGACCATTACGCCGAAGTGTAGAGATGGCGTTGCGCGACTTCGAGGATCACTTCTGCAGGAACAAAGTTGCCGATCGGGTCACCGCTCGCAACCATTTCCCTTATTTGCGATGACTGACAGTCAAACCTTTCGACATCAATCGTTAAGCACCGGAAAGGTGGCCCCGGAAGGGAAAGTTCGCCACCGCGGGCTACTGCTGCAACAGTCGCAAGTTCCGCTAGGTCGGCTGCTCGATGCCATGTCGACAACTTGCTCGCTGCGTCATCGCCGAGGATCAGGTACATCTCATGTTCAGTCGAAGCGAAGGCTTCAAGCGTCTCGATCATGTACGACCTGCCACCGCGCAAGATCTCGATGTCGCTAACCGTGACGCGGTCGATCGTGTCGAATGCTGCTTTCGCCATTGCGAGTCGGTCAGGAGCAGTGGCCTGTACCGTCGCGCTCTTCTGCCATGGGTCGTTCGCCACAACCACAACCAACTCGTCTAGTGATAGCGACTTCACCGCGGCCTTACATATCTGCACGTGACCAAAATGCGGCGGATCGAAGGTTCCACCGAAGATGCCGAGTTTTTTCGGCCGAGGCTGTTCGATCATTGCCATAGTGTGCCTCGCGTGGCAGATGAACCGGGTGAGATTCGACTCAGAATTCGCGTCTGGCTTCCTGACCGCCCAGGAGCGCTTGGGCTTGTGGCGTCTCGAATCGGATCACTCGGTGCCGACATAGTTGGCATCGACGTCCTCGAGCGCGGCGAAAATGTCGCTGTCGACGAGTTCTTTGTCGTACTCTCAAATGGGTCGCTTTTAGACCTGCTGATCCGCGAAGTCGGCGAAGTAGATGGCGCCAAGGTCGAACAGTTTGTCATCGTAGAGACGTTTAGCGATCCGCGCCTCGACGGACTAGTCACGGTCGAAGCACTCTTGGATTCCGATGAACTCGACAAGACTCTCGTAGACCGTGTCGCTGAGGAATTCGGAGCAGACTGGGCTGGTGTGATTCGTTCGGGTGTTGTCGCAGCTACTGCTGGTACCGCGCCGGAAACCTCGAACTTGCTGGCGCTCGCCGCTGGCACGAGCGCTTCGCCGCTTGTAGCAGCAGGACGTGTTGGTCCCGACGACCTCTTAGTAGCGCCGCTCGGAGATGGCTCGTCACTGTTGGTAGGGCGCGAAACACCGCCTTTCCGAGCAAGAGAACGCCTACAACTCCTAGCCCTAGGCAGAATCGTCACTCGCCTGCCCTGAGGTTCATGGCAGCGTCGGCTGGCGCTGCGTCTCAGCAGCGCGACTGAATAATTTGCTTCGTCGCTGCTTGTCTAGGCGTGAGCGCACCTCGGACTCGCGATCGAGCGAATCGAGTTCTGCGAGCATCGCCTTGTAATTCGCGATACGAGCAGGGTCGATTTCGCCAACAGATGCCGCTGCCATCACGGCACACCCTGGCTCGATTTCGTGGGCGCAGTCGGAGAACCTGCAGCCTTGCGCTAGCGACTGAATGTCGGCGAATACCTTGGCGATGCCAGCATCTGACTGCCACATTCCGAGTGAGCGCAATCCTGGCGTGTCGATCAAGACGCCACCGCCGGTTAGCGAGAACAGCTCCCTATGGGTCGTCGTGTGCCGACCGCGGCCATCCGACTCGCGTACCGGCTTGACCTCCTGCACAGCCTCATCCAAAAGAGCATTGACGAGGCTCGACTTCCCAACGCCTGACGCTCCGATGAACGTCACCGTCCGGTTCGGTCGAGCGAAGCGCACGAGATCCTCAAGTCCGCGTCTTTGATGAGCGCTCGTAACCACGACCTCTACGTCTTGTGCGACCGCAATAAATCTCTGACTTAGCGCAATTGCATCGTCGCAGTCGTCGGATTTCGTCAGCACAATTACTGGTGTCGCCCCGCTCTCCCATGCGAGTGCAAGCTCACGTTCGAGACGCCGAAAATTCGGCTCATCGTTCACCGCATGAACAACAAATACGACATCGATATTTGCTGCTACGACCTGCGCGCGCAGGCGGTCGGCATCTCCACGCCGAAACGCTGAACGCCGTTGCAAGACGACCTCTATTACGTCCTCGGCATCTAGAAGCACCCAGTCGCCTATTGCCGGGCGTTCCTCAGGCGCTGGCTGTGCCGTCAGCGCGCTACTAAGGGTTGCACGCTTTGCATCAGACTGTGTCGCGACGTTGTACATGCCGCGATCGACTCGGGTAATCCTGCCCAGTACGAGGTCCTGTTTCTCCTGCGAAGCTAAAGCGAGGACATCGCTGTCGAGACCAAGGCCTTCGAGGGCACCACTCACGATCGCGAGCCGACAATCACTCAGCGCCGCCGAGCGAGGTAAGAACGGCCAATTGCCCGCGCCTCATCATCGTCTTCAGCCGCAGCTAGCAATACCGCATCGGCATCGGCGTGGCGGGTCGAAACGAGCGCATCGGCGGCAATCCTGACCTGTGACTTCGTAGCACGCAACGCCATCAGCGGCTTGGACGCGATTAGTTCCGCTAGCTCAGCGACTGTCGAATTGAGCTCTGTTGGCTCGACGAGTCGGTTAAGGAAACCCCATTCGAGAGCCTCGGCTCCCGAGAACTCAGACCCTGTCATGACTAGTTCTCGTGTTCGTGCTGGACCCAATTCGCGAACCAGCAAAGGGATACCTCCCCACGCAAGTGGAATACCGAGGTCGATCTCTGGAATCGAAAATCTCGCATCGGTCGATGCGATGCGCAGGTCGCATGCCGCAGCGAGCACGACTCCACCGCCAGCGCAATGACCCTGAATCGCGGCGACAGTTACAGCGTTGAGCTGTGCGAGCGCATCGGCGGCGAGGCGGCCCAAGTCGGCTGCAGCGGTCGCCGTAAGGCCCGGTTCTGGATTCGCGAAGTCGTGGAGGTCGAAACCTGCACTGAATGCTCGACCCTCACCGCGAACAGCAACGACCTTCAACTGGTCGTCTCGGTTTAGCTCTGTACAGATCCGAGGGATTTCGCGGAGCAAGTCGCGGGAAAGGGCGTTGAGCTTGTTGGCGCGGTCGAACGTCAGTTGAGCGATGGCTCCTCTGGTTTCGACACGCAACGTCATTGAGCGTCGACGACCGCTGTGACGAATTTCTGCAGTTGACGGAGATTCCGGCACTCGAATACGCCATCGCAATGTTGCGCATATTCCGAAATGATCGAGTCGCCCGTATCCCAATACCCTGTCGGTTCCGGGTCAAGCCAGTAGACCTTGCGTGCACGCATTTTCATCTCCGCGATTGTCCATGACTGGGGCGCGTGGTAGTTGTTGCGCGCGTCTCCAAGAATGATTATCGACGATTTGCGCGTCACTTCGTTAATGAACTGCTTATGCCACGCCTCGAATGCGTGCCCGTAATCGGAATGACCATCTACCCATACAACATCGGCCTCGGTATTCACCCGGTGAATTGCCTCGGCGATCTCATCGCTCTCCTCAAAGAAACGCGTGACCTCGTCGACACCATCAATGAACACCCACGATCGAACCTTCGAAAACTCTGACTGCATCGCGTACACGAACTGAAGTGTGAACCTCGCGAAGCTCGCGACAGATCCTGAGATGTCGGCGATAACCATGATTTCTGGCTTCGATGGCTTCGGGTGCTTGAACTTTGGTTCCGCTGGCACGCCACCGTAACTAAGTGAGTGTCGCACGGTCGCTCGGAAATCGAGTTGGCCACGGTTCCGCCGACGGCGACGTTGTGCGAGTCGCGCAGCTAGGGCACGAGTAAGCGGATAGATCGACTTCTGGAGTTGCTGCATCTCGTCGCGGGATGCATGCATGAAATCGACGTCCTCTGGGAGCGGCTTGCGCAACGTGCGCGCCATCGCTTCCACACCGCGGTCTGCAACGAGCCTTCGCCTGATCTCCGCTTCGATCAGCTCTTTCAGTTTCTTAACACGATGCTCCATGTCTTCGCGAGCAAGACGTTCGTCATACGCGCCGTCACCGATCTCGCCCGTCTCTTGGGCCTGCCGCAATAAGCGGTCCACTATGCCATCGGCGTCGAGTTGCCGCAACGTTCGATAAAGGTAGTAGGCACCGCCCACCGGACGCCCTGGCTCCATCCCGGCAAAACGCGATACTGCAGCGCCAGCAAGTTGCGCAAGCATGTCTTGGTCCATGTTCATCAGCGCTTGCATGAGCATCTGAGCTAGTTCCTCGTTGCTCATCTCGCCCATCGCGCCGCCACCGTCCATAGCCGCCATGAACTGATCCATGTTTCCGTCGGCGTCTGCCTCGCCATCCTTGGACTCGCCTGTAGCTACCCCGAGGCTGAGCAGAGAAAAGTAGATGTCGAAAACTGTCTCGAAAACTTTTTGATGCCCGTGATGTTTTACGAGCGTTGCGCCAAGAGCCGCCTTTAGAGACTCGCGATCATCGAGTTCGACATGCTGTACGGCACGCATTGCGTCGAGGTTCTCGGTCATCGATACGGGTAGGCCAGCGGCGCGCAATTCGTGGACGAAACCCTGGAACGAATCGAAAAGGTTTCTTTGATCGGCGGCGGTTGTCATGGCGTGTGGACCCCATTCTTGCAATGCGTTTCTGAGCTTTTGGTGTTGCACGTCACCGCCACTCCTTCTGCCGCAGGTGCCTTAGGGTCGTTTCAGACCTAACGGATGAGTTGGGCCATCGACACCGAGATCCTTGCGCGCCTTGGCAATGTCGCCCTGATACTTGAGCAACACATGAAGCGTCTCGCCAATTACCTCCGGAGTGACTTCATTGCGCCCCAAGAACAACAGAGTGCGCGCCCAATCGATGGTCTCCGAAATGCTCGGCGCCTTTTTGATGTCGAGGTTGCGGATCGAAGCGACGACCTTCGCTACCTGGCTTGCAAGTGCCTCATCGATTTCGGGTACCCGCACACGCACGATCTCTTCTTCGCGCTCAAGCGATGGATAGTCGACATGCAGGTACAGGCAGCGACGCTTCAGGGCCTCAGAAAGTTCACGGGTGTTATTGGAGGTTAAGAAAACAAGTGGTCGCTGCTTGGCGGTGATGGTTCCGAGTTCTGGAATCGACACCTGAAAATCGGACAATATCTCGAGTAACAGAGCTTCGGCTTCGATCTCGATACGGTCGACTTCGTCGATGAGCAACACGACGGGTTCCGTAGAGCGGATTGCCTCTAGCAGTGGTCGAGTAAGCAGGAACTCCTCAGAGAAGATGTCGGACTCAACCGTCGCCCAGTCGCTTTCGTGCTCACGGTCGGCCTGGATCCGCAACAACTGCTTCTTGTAGTTCCATTCGTAAAGGGCCTTGGACTCATCGAGACCTTCGTAACACTGCAAGCGAATCAACTTGGCTCCGCTGATTTCGGCTACGCACTTCGCGAGTTCGGTCTTGCCTACGCCAGCGGGCCCTTCAACGAGTATCGGCTTGCCAAGTTTCCCCGCCAAGAAAACGACACCTGCGATTGCGGCGTCTGACAAATAGTCGACGCCACGTAACCGTTCGATGACATCGCTAACTGAACTAAAAGTATCTTCGGTAGTGCGCACTAACCCCTCACTTGCCCTTCGCCCCACACTGTGTACTTGTACGTAGTCAATTCCCGCAATCCCATCGGACCGCGAGCATGCACCTTCTGAGTGCTTATCCCGATTTCGGCTCCAAACCCGAACTCTTCGCCGTCGGTGAAACGAGTGCTGGCATTCACCACTACCGCCGCGGCATCTACCTCTCTGCAGAAACGCCGAGCAGCGTCGAGATCTCGGGTGAGAATTGCCTCCGTGTGGCCACTCCCGTATCGGTTGACATGACTAATCGCTCCCGTCAGGTCAGGAACTATCGCGACGCTCATCTTGAGGTCGAGATATTCTGTTCGGAAGTCCCCAGCTGTTGCCGGTGCGATTCGGTCGCTGATTTTGCACGCCGCTTCGTCGCCGACTAGTTCGACGCCTCTTGCCACGAGCGCATCGACGGCTGACTTCACGAAACTTTCAGCGACAGCTTCGTGTACGACTAGGGACTCAGCAGCGTTGCAGACGCTCGTACGCTGCGTCTTTGCGTTGATGAGGATGTTGAGCGCCTGATCGAGATCGGCGTTGGCATCTACGTAAACATGGCAGTTGCCGTCGCCGTCGATGATGACTGGCACAGTTGCGTTGTCGCGAATGCTCTGAATAAGCGATGGTCCGCCCCGCGGAATCAGGCAGTCGACATATTCGTTGAGTTTCATTACCGCCGTCGCGATTTCATAGCTCGGGTCCTCGACGAACACCAGGCAGTCGGCCGGCAAACCCGCTCTCACGCATGCATCTCTCAAAACTGCTGCGATCGCCATGTTGGATCGCAAGGCGCTACTCGACCCTCGAAGTAGCGCGACGTTGCCAGACTTGAGACAGAGGCCGAAGGCATCGCTCGTTACGTTCGGCCGGTTCTCGTAAATGATGCAAACGACGCCGAGAGGCACTCTGACACGCTCGATTTGCAATCCGTTCGGTCGACGCCAACCATCGAGGACTTCGCCGACAGGATCAGGCAGATCAGCAACCGTAAGTAAGCCTTTGACCATCCCGTCGAGACGCGAATCGGTAAGTGTGAGCCTGTCGAGCGGACCTGATGCCACTCCCGACGCACGGCCATCTGCGAGGTCTGCTTCGTTAGCCGCAAGTAATTCGTGACGCCGCTCGCGAATCAACCCTGCTGCCGCTCGTAGCGCGGCGTTCTTTAGTTCTGTTCCAGCCAGACCAAGGACCGATGCAGCCGCCTTGGCGCGTTTTCCCAGGTCAATGACTTGATCGGGAAGCTCTGGTTGTCCGGTCATCGACGAATCCTAACCCTCATGTATTAGCTGGCTTCCTTCGCGACGGTCTTTACGAAAGCACAACTAGGTCGTCGCGATGAATGGCGGCCGCTGGCTGGTCATCGATCTCAGATGACCGCAGTCCCATCGTTGCTCGAAGCGCACTTGATCCCATGCCCACCAATCCCTTCGCAAAAGTTTGGCCATCTGGACCGACAACCTCGACCGCAGCATCTATGTCGAACTCGCCTTCGACTGCAACTATTCCTGCAGGCAAGAGACTCTTGTTTCGTTCGATGAGCGCGGTGCGCGCACCTGCATCGACCACGACACGCCCTTCGGCTCGTTGCGCGAAAGCAATCCAAAGTTTCCGTGCACCTAAACGATCTGACCGTGGCTGCACAGTTGTCCCAACGGATTTACCAGCGAGAGCGAGCGCAACGACATCTTGAGTCGATGCGGCAGCAATCACGGCGCGCACACCTGACCAGGTAGCGATCTTCGCCGCCTGCAACTTGCTCGCCATGCCTCCGCTTCCGCGCTCTGTGCCTGTGCCGCCGGCAACGGCTTCGAGCGCAGCGTTAACCTCGACAACTTGCGCGATCAGACTCGCTTCAGAATCGATTCGTGGATCGGCCGTGAACAAGCCTCCGGTGTCCGTGAGAATGATCAAGACCGACGCATTTACGAGATGGGCTACTAACGCCGCGAGCCTGTCGTTGTCGCCAAAGCGAATCTCGTCATCAGCGACCGTGTCGTTCTCGTTCACGATCGGTAACACGCCGAGCTCTAGTAAACGTCCGAGAGTGTCACGCGCATGGAGGTACTGCGACCGGTGCAAGAAGTCGTATGGGTCTAACAACACTTGTCCAGCGACGACTCCGTGCGGGGCTAGTAGTTCAGCCATCCGAGCGAAGAGTCTCGGCTGGCCGACAGCAGCGACTGCCTGGAGAGTCTTGACATCTGCCGGTCGCTCGCTGAGGCCGAGTGGCGGAATCCCCGCAGCGACAGCCCCCGAAAGCACGAGAACGACATGCCAGCCCAAGTTGCGCGCCGCGCTGAGTTCTTGGCCGAGCTTTTCTAGAGCGGCATCGTCGATTCGCCCATCGTGATCGGTAACAGACGATGTCCCTATCTTGACAATCGCCACGCCCTTACCTTGTTGGACGACCGTCATGAGCCTTCATACTCCAGAGCCATGTCGCCTATATGAACAGTATCGCCATCTTGCGCTCCAGCGCGCGCTAACGCTTTGTCGACACCGAGTTTGCGCAACTTCTGCTGAACATAAACAAGTGCGTCGATGTCTGTAAGGTCAGAAATCGCGACAGCCCGTAACGCAACCCGCCCGTGCACACGCCATTCGTGTTCGGCTTCGCGCTCGACGAAGATGCCCTCTTCGAGAGGACGCAATACGACAAAGGCTTCACGTTCGGGTTCTTCGGCGCGCGCACTCTTGATGAGATTGCCGAGTTTGCCGAGCATGGAGTCGATACCAGCGCGCGTAACCGACGCGATACGCAAGCCGTTGAACTCATCTTCTCCGAATATCGCTATGTCGGCTTTAGTCCCTACTACCAGGCGCGGGCGTTCGAGTAGGTCAGGCTGGTAGCTACCGAGTTCCTCAAGCAATATCTCCTCTTGTTCCTGAGGCGTGCGTCCATCGGCTGGCGCTAGGTCAACCAAGATGACGAGCACTCGAGCGCGCTCAACGTGTCGTAGGAACTGATGGCCCAAGCCACGACCTTCTGCAGCTCCCTCGATCAGTCCGGGGATGTCGGCAACGACGAACTCGTGCTCGCGAAATGTAACGACACCGAGGTTCGGTTCGAGCGTCGTGAAGGGATAATCGGCGATCTTTGGCTTGGCAGCCGAAACAACTGAGATGAGCGTGCTCTTGCCTGCGTTCGGAAACCCGACTAGTGCAGCGTCTGCGGCGAGGCGCAACTCGAGTCTTAGCCAAAACTCCTCGCCATATTCTCCTTGCTCAGCGAAGTGTGGCGCACGTCGGGAGTTCGACAGAAACCTGGTGTTTCCCCGACCACCTCTGCCTCCACGAGCGACGAGGTATCGATCTCCATGCGCGGTGAGGTCAGCGAGCACTTCGCCTTCGCGTGTCTTGATGCTCGTGCCTTCTGGGACTGCGACGATCATGTCGTCTGCGGCGGCGCCGTGACGCTTCTGCGACGAACCGTGTGTGCCGGACTTCGCTGTGCGATGCGGATGGTCGCGAAACGACAGGAGCGAAGCAACATTGCGGTTGGCTTCCATCCAGATGTCTCCACCTGCACCGCCGTCGCCTCCATCGGGCCCACCCTTGGGGACGTGTGCCTCGCGACGGAACGAGACTGAGCCAGCACCACCGTCGCCTGCTTTCACGCAAACGCTCGCTTCGTCGACGAACTGAGACATAAGAGTAAGAGGTTACGAGCGGGCCGCAGATTGTGCTTGAGATTTCAGCAGTTGCTTGGCTTCAAGCTTTGCTTGCCTGATCCCAGCGATGCGAGCGAAGCTGTCGACATCGGCGATCGATGCCCAATCGGCAGCGATCTTCTCCCACCCTGGCACCGAAACGCCGAGCCTCTTGCCGAGCACTCCAACAAAGATGCGTGCCTTAGCTTCGCCAAAACCTGGTAGCGCCTTTAGGTTCGCGAAGAGTTCGTCTGCGGTCTTGGCCTTCTTCCAGATGTTTTCGGCACGGCCAGCATGGCGCTCAACGATGTGAGCGCAAAGATCGAGTGTCCGGCTAGCCATCGACCCGGGAAACCGGTGAAGAGCGGGCTTTTCTTTGAACGCAGCCTCGAGATCAGCCGCAGCCATTGTTGCGATCTCCACAGCGTCGAGCGACCCTCCAAGCCTCGCTTTAAGCCTGTATGGCGCTATGAAAGCCGATTCCATGGTCACCTGCTGGTCTAGCAACATCCCTATTAGCGCCGCGAGTGGCTCTTTCGCCAGGAGTTTGTTGGCGTCTGGATCTGCCGTGAAATACAACGCAGACGGCTTCGCGGACATATCCAGACGCTAGGCGCAACCCTCCTTTTGCCTCCGCATGGGTTCTGCCCGACCGGGTTAGCCGCGAGCGCCTCAAGAGATTGCAAGAAGTAGACGATACGTCTAAGAATGACTGCATCGACACAGCGTCGTTCGACTGATCGCGACTACCAAAGCCGTGGAACACCCGACGATGACCATGGACCAAGATGGCCGCCGCGGCCCGGGACAAAGGTGTCGGTGTACTTGCCAAGCACTCAAAACCCTTTGTATGAGTACCGATGCGAAGTCGAAGGCTTCAACGGGTCGGTCCTCACATTGACGACGCACGCAGGTGCACCAAAGACAGAGACCGGCATCGATGCCAAGGTCTTTTTCTCCGGTAATGCCACAGGATGGGGTTACGACGGTGACATTGTGGGAGCCGAGAACGGACCGGTCACACGTTGGCAGATCCAGATTCGCAAAGGCCCAATCGAAGTCGACCGACGCGAGTCGCGCCGAGTACCTGAACGGACCATCGTGCTACTCAAATGCGGTGATGCCGTGGTTCCTGCCCACATCCTTGACAGGAGCGACCTCGGAATGCGTTGCATCAGCGGACGTGGCGCCGGAATCGACATCGGCAAGACCGTTACAGTCAAAACCGAGACGATCCAAGGTTTGTTTGGAGTGGAAGGGGCAGTCGTCTGGCGCCGACCCACTCCTCACGGCATCGAATATGGGGTGTGCTTCTCATAGCGACCCGGAGTGGTGTCTGCTTCGTCATCTAAGATGTCCGATCCCCCAAATCGGGCGACACGACAACTCCAACTGGACCGACCTTGGCCGACAACCAGAACAATGCCCAGGTACCTGGCGATCTCCTCAGCGCCCAGGTCGCAATAGAGCAGGCTTATGTAGACATCGCATACGCGCGACTTGACGCCATGCGTGCAGCCGCTGAGAGCGTCCGTACCTCGTTCGCCGATGTTCGCGCGGGCGGAACCCACCAAGCACGTTTAGAGCGCGATATTGCCTACGAGGTCACAGAAAGACGCCTATCCGATCTCGACATTGCCAACTCGCCACTGTGTTTCGGACGACTCGATCGTACCGAGGGCCAGACTTGGTATATCGGCAGGCTCGCCGTCGACGACGTTGAGCACACGCCTCTCGTCATCGACTGGCGCGCACCAGTCGCAGAGCCGTTCTACCGAGCAACAGCCGTGTCACCAATGGGCGTAGCTCGCCGACGTCACTTCGTAACCAAGAACGGCCGCCAAATAATCGCAATCGACGACGAGGTATTCGATGCCGAGGCTGCGGAGGCAGCCGGGCTAATGGTCGCTGGCGAAGGCGCGTTGATGGCGGCTTTAGAGAAACACCGCACGGGGCGTATGGGCGACATCGTCGCCACAATCCAATCAGAACAAGACGAAGCGATTCGCGCCGACCTCACGGGCGTCCTCATTGTCGCTGGCGGACCAGGAACCGGCAAGACCGCGGTCGCATTGCACCGCGCCGCCTATCTCATATATACCCACCGTCGTCGGCTAGCTGGTAGCGGCGTGTTGCTTATCGGCCCTAGCACGGTTTTCCTCCGCTATATCGAACAAGTGCTGCCGTCGCTAGGCGAACAGGACGTCCATTTAGCAACGCTGACGTCCTTGAAACCACAACTAGTAGTCCGGGGAACTTGCAGCGCTGAACTCGCCGCCATCAAAGGCGACGGCAGAATGGCGCAGTTCATCGAACGTGCCGTCACAGACCGCGAACGCGGACTCGGCAAAGAGATCGCTTTCATTATCGACGGCTTGCGCATCCGCATCACGAGCGAAGACACGGCACGAATCGCACGGTCAGCCCGCCGCCAGTCCGGTACGCATAACTCAAAACGACTTCGAGTGAAGCGACGCCTCCTCGACCAACTCGTCAGCCAGTACAAGCGGCTCGGCGCGCAGAGTTATCAGACCCTTGCTTCGAGCGAGCCTGGTGGCGAAGACGCAGGACCGGATCGCCTTGTAGCGCGTGCCCTCGCCCGCCGCGAGGAACTACCCGAAGGATTCGATCAAGATCTCGCAGCAAGGCTTGCAAGACGCGCCGAAGTGCGTGAAGCGCTCGACAGAATTTGGCCGGTTCTGTCAGGCCAGGATCTATTGAATGATCTGCTCGGGTTTCGAGCGCTGGTCAGCAGCGCTGCAGGGAAGATATTGACGGCATCGGAACAAGAACTGCTTCACCGCGCTCGCACTCCAGAGACTCACGACATGATCTGGACCGATGCTGATGTCGCACTAATCGATGAGGCCGACCACTTGCTTGGCCCAGTCGAATCTGCTTTACCAAAACTCACGCGCCGCCGAAGCGACGAAGACGCTCTCTCGGTGGCAGAACGTGTCATTGACGACATGGATCTATCGGGCTCAATAAGCGCCGCCCAAATCGCAGCTCGCTTCAGCGACGAACCAGATACTGGACCGACGGCCGGCGAAGCACGCAATTTCGGACACGTTCTAGTGGACGAGGCACAGGACCTAACAGCGATGCAGTGGCGGATGCTTGCCCGCCGTTGCAGTTCCGGTTCGTTCACAATTGTCGGCGACCCAGGCCAGGCCAGTCAGCCAGGTGCAGTACAGAACTGGGATGCGCTGACCAGCCTGCTACCAACACACAACGGCATTCGGTATACGACACTCTCGGTCAACTACCGCACGCCGTCGGAGATCATGGACGTGGCTGCTCGCCTGCTTTCGGTAGCTGCACCTACGGTCGCTCCATCACGCAGCGTTCGCAGCACAGGGACTCTACCGGTATTTATCAAGGTCGAAGATCATGCCCTTGTCGCAGAGACTGCCTTCCGCGCACGCATTGCACTTACTATCGGTGGTTTAGTAGCAGTAATCGCGCCTGTCGAACGACACGATGCAATTGTCGCAGCGCTTAGCGATGCTGGCGCCGTTGCACATGACTCCGAAGTTCTCGATGCGCCTATTGCAGTACTGACAGCGACCGAAACCAAAGGCCTCGAATTCGATCACGTAATTGTCGTCGAACCGCAAGAATTAGTCAGCCACGACCTCGCCGGTCTGCGGCTGTTGTACGTGACTATTACGAGAGCAACAAAGACTCTCGCGATTGTGCACGCAGAGGCGTTGCCAGAAGGACTCGAACCGTACTAATCGACGAACATGCTACCGACTAGCGCCACAGCACTCAGTTGCGAATAGTCAGGTTGTGACGATGTCGATGAGGTTGCGGCCGCCGCGCGTACCGAACTTCACGACGCCGTCTGCTGTCGCAAAAATCGTGTCGTCTCCTCCACGCCCGGTGTTGAACCCAGGGTGGAACTTGGTGCCACGCTGACGCACGATGATGGTGCCGGCCGTTACGACCTCTCCACCGAAGCGCTTGACTCCGAGGCGTTGAGCATTTGAATCGCGACCGTTGCGGCTTGAACCCGCACCCTTTTTCTTAGACATGAGTAGCTCCTAGCGGCCTGTTCAGGATCCGGACTTGATCGACGTAATTTCGATCGTGGAATAGTGCTGGCGGTGGCCCCACCGCTTGCGCTGATTCGACTTGTTCTTGTATGTGAAACCGTTGATCTTGGGGCCCTTGGCTTCGCCAACTACGCGAGCGCTAACCGTTGCGCCTGCAAGCTGCGCTGGGGTGGCGAGCACCTTTGAACCGTCCACGATCATTACAGGGCGAAGCGAAACCTCGTCGCCGGACAGCAGTTCGACGTCGAGAAGCTGACCTTCTTCGACCTTGTATTGCTTGCCGCCAGTGTGAATTACTGCGTACATGAGAGAGAATTGTCCTTGTGAGTCGATCTGGGAACCAGGGAATCCTAGCTTGGGTCGTCCAACATCGTTCGGTCGACGTTAAATCCGCGTCCCTCGCAGGTCTCACAGGTCTGGGCGAATGACTCGACTAGGCCCTCTGAGACCCTCTTGCGGGTCATTTCGAGAAGTCCCAATTCGCTGATAGGAAATACCTGGGTACGGGTCTTGTCTCTCGCAAGAGCCTCACGGAACGACTTCTCAACAGCGTCGCGGTTGGCTTTTGGCTCCATATCGATGAAGTCGATGACGATAATTCCACCGATATCGCGGAGTCTGAGCTCCCTAGCGATTACCTGCGCTGCCTCGAGGTTGTTTTTGAAGACAGTCTCTTCGAGGTTTGACCGGCCAACGTTCTTGCCCGTGTTCACGTCGATAACGGTGAGTGCCTCGGTGCGTTCGATGACAACCGACCCACCGCTAGGCAACCAGACCTTCGGCTCAAGGGCCTTATATAACTGCTCGTGTACGTGGAACTTCTCGAATATCGATAGAGGCTCGACTTCCCGATCGTGGTACTCAACGCGTTCGGCCAACTCGGGCGAAACAGCGTCGATGTACGCCTTCACATCCTCGTACATCTCTTTGTTGTCGATGCATATCGAGCGGTATTCCTTCGTGAACTCCTCGCGGATGACGCGGATCGCAAGAGGTGGCTCTTTGTAAAGCAGCGTCCCTGGTTTCGCTGACTTTGCAAGTGCGGCAATCTGATCCCACTGTGCCTTGAGTCGGCGCAGGTCGCGTTCAAGTTCTTCTTCTGCTGCGCCTTCTGCAGCCGTGCGCACGATTAGTCCGGCGTCCGATGGCCGCACCTTGTCGAGGACACGGCGGAGCCGTTTACGCTCGTCGTCTGGCAATCGCTTACTAATTCCGTAGGTGCCCGGCTGATCTGGAACCATGACTACAAAACGACCCGCGAGGCTGACCTCTTGGGTGAGTCGTGCTCCCTTGTGAGCGATGGGATTTTTTGTTACTTGCACAAGGATCGACTGGCCGTTGCGCAAGACACTCTCGATCTTCGGCTGGTTAGACCCATCGTCGTCGTCTGGCTTGTCGTACGCGACGTCGCCGCGATACAACACACCATTCTTTGGTGTCCCGATGTCGACGAACGCAGCTTCCATGCCTGGCAACACGTTCTGAACTTTGCCGAGATAGATGTTGCCGTCGATCTGCCAGACATCGTCGGCTGGCTCAGATACGTAGTGCTCGACGAGGTTTCGGCCTTCGAGCACCCCTACGTGACTACGTCCACTGTCTTCGACGCGTACAACCATCTGGTATCGACCTGTGGGCCGACCTTTACGAGTCTGACCGCGGCGCCTGGCCAGAGTCTTCTCGTCTAGTTGGTCGAGATCGAATGCTTCCTCGTCATTGTCGAGTGTGCCTTCGATATAACCAGGCGCGTGTTTTGCTCCTCCGACAATCTGAGCCGATGAGCCTTGCCGCCCGTTCGTCGCACCGTTCTGGCTGCCGTTCTGGGCGTCGTTGTTCGCTCCGACTGCGCCACTCTTGCTTCGACCGCGACCTCCGCGTCGCCGCCGCTTCTTCTTCGACGCTTCTGGGTCGGTGGGGTCTGACGTCGCTGGACCGGCTGATGCATCCGTTACCGGTTTCGCTCGTGGAGGCGGTGGCGGTACCGAAGCGGACGAAGTTGGTGCTGGACCTGGTCTGGTGTCGCCAATTTTTGGTTTCGCGACTACACCTGGTTCTGCTGCGGCAAGGCCCGCTTCGACTTTCGCGTCAGCTGCCACATCATCTGATGTGAAACCGCGGTCGGCTCGAGCGTCCGAGTAATCGCTCGCGCCGTCCTCGTCGCCGTCTTCCTCGTCGTCGAACAAGTCGGTCGCATCGCTAGCTAGACCGTCGCCGACCGGACGCTTCTTGCGATTCTTGCCGCCCCTGTTGCCCCGCCGCCGTTTCTTTTTCGGTGGCCCGACAGGGTTGCCGTCAGCGTCAAAAACCTGAGGCTGTTCGACTTCGACAGGCGTGTCTGCTTGGGATTCAGTTGCGTGAGCAGCGGGGACCGCTGCTTGAGCCGGTTCTGCAACCGGGAACTCTTCGTTGGACATTGAGACCTTCCTTCATGACGCGATCGCCTCAGCGACGCGTTGGCGCGTATCGACTTGTAGTGGTGTGCACTGCAAGCCGTCGCGTTCGATGTATTGGTGAGTACGAATGCCGCGCCAAGATGTGTAGGGGCCTATAGCCGCTAGAACTTCTGATGGTTTGGCGCCCTTGCTTGCGAGTTCCATCATGACGATGGGGCCGCTGCAAGGGTTGGTGAGGTCGTTCGATTCTGTGGAATGAACTATTTCTAGCCGCTTAATAAGCGGCCGGATGTCTTCTATTTGACTTCTTCCCTTGCGGGTCTTAGTGAATTCGATGCTTTCAGAGGCGAGCGCCTTAGCGATTGCCTCTGCGAGTAGTACTTCGTCGACACGTTCGTCGTCGATTCTGCAAACCTCAGCCATCCATACGACGCTCACGACGGCTTCTTGTAGGGCTGGTGCCCGATCATCGAGCCACACAGCTCCTGTGACAGATATGCCGTCCGGCAGAGCCGCCGTCAGCGCCTCGGGTAGTGCCCCAAGGTCGATTTGTTCGGCAAACTCGACGTCGAGATACTCAGCGTCAGACTCATAGCCGACAGTTAGTGCAAGTCCGAAGCTGAACTTCGGGTGGGGGTTGAAACCTTCGCTAAACGAAAGCGGGAGTGCTGTTATTCGGAACGCTCGCTCTAGGTTCCGAGCGACGTCACGGTGTCCGAGGAAACGGACCTTGCCACGCTTGGTGTACTCGAGTCGTGCGGGAAATAAAGCGCCACCTTTCACGCCTTCACCCCCGCCGTCGCCGATATCGGTCTCGTTGACACGAGCCTCACTGGCACATCGCCGCCGCGGGCGAGATCTTGACCGGTCCCCTGGCTACCTCCAGCGGGCGCCATCGCCGAAGCGACCACATGCTCGAGGGCATAGTCGGTGCAGACTCCACAGTCATAACAAGGAGTCCAGCGACAATCCGGTAGCCCGTGCTCTTGTAATGCTGCCTTCCAGTCTTGCCACAAGAAGTCCTTGTGAAGACCTGCAGCAATATGGTCCCACGGCAGAATCTCGTCAGCTTCACGGTGGCGGGTAGTGAACCAATCGGGGTCTATCCCTTCGGCAGCGCAAGCTTCTAGCCAGCGGTCAACTCGAAAGTGCTCCGACCATTCCTGGAATGTTCCACCGGCACGCCAAACCCGCTCGATGACCTTGCCTACCCTCCGGTCCCCGCGGCTCGCGATGCCTTCGGCGAAGGATGCCTCAGGATCGTGCCACTTGAGCTGCACTGACTTGTTCGAACGAAGGTCATCGCGAAGCATGTTCACTTTGCGATGCAACTCCGCGATTCCGTTCTGTCCAAACCACTGAAATGGCGTGTGCGGCTTCGGGACAAATCCGCCGACGCTCACCGTGACGCTCGCGCGCTTGGTGTGCTTCTTGCCTATCGCGATGCAGTTCTTAGCTAACTCGGCAATCCCTAACGTGTCGGAGTCCATTTCCGTCGGAAGACCCGTGAGAAAGTAGAGCTTCATCCGGCTCCAGCCCTGTGAGTACGCCGCGTCGACCGCGGCGTAAAGGTCTTCTTCACGGATCAGCTTGTTGATGACTTGCCGCAGACGCCAACTACCGGCCTCTGGAGCAAACGTGAGGCCAGTCCGACGGACTTTCTGAATTTCTGATGCAATTCCGACCGTGAATGCATCGACTCGCAGGCTCGGCAGGCTCACACTGACGCCACCGGTGCCTTCTTGGTCGTTGACGATGCCAGCGACGACACCGTCGATACCGCTGAAATCGGCGCTGCTTAGGCTCGTCAGCGCAACCTCGTCGTAGCCGGTCCTGCGAATACCTTCACGGACCATCGTGCGCACCTGATCGGCGCTACGTTCACGCACCGGTCGTGTGATCATGCCTGCTTGGCAAAAACGGCAACCGCGCGTGCAACCACGAAACAATTCGACGTTGAGCCTGTCGTGCACGACTTCGATCAGTGGGACTAGTTGGTTCTTCGGGTACGGCCATTCGTCGAGATCGGCAACTGTCCGCTTATCGATCACAGCTGGAATATCCGGATGCTTCGGAATAACTGCCTTGATAAGTGCGCCGTCGTACTCGACGTCGTACATCGATGGCACATACACACCCGGGATTGAGGCGAGGTCACGAAGAACGGCCTCTCGGTTCGATTGACCGCCACGCTTATATGCCCCGACGACCTCTGTAATTTCCGCAATGACTTCTTCGCCCTCGCCAATAACAAAGGCGTCGACGTACTCGGCGAGCGGTTCAGGGTTGAACGTGCAGTGTCCGCCCGCAATGATTATTGGATCAGTTGGGCGGCGGTCTTCGTTTCGAACTGCAACGCCAGCGAGGTCAACAAGATTCAGAAGGTTCGTGTAGACGAGTTCGGCTGACAGGTTGAACGCGAGGACGTCGAACTCGTTGGCTGCGCGGTGTGTATCTACTGAAAACAACGGAATGCAGCGAGCGCGCATCAGAGATTCGAGGTCGCCCCACGGCGCGTAGGAACGCTCAGCGACCGCATCGTCGCGCTCGTTCAGGATTTCATAAAGGATCTGAAGGCCCTGGTTGGGGAGGCCAATCTCGTATGTGTCGGGGTACAAGAGCAGCCAGGCGACCTTGCCGGGTGAGTGATCCGGACTCTGCGCCCCGCGCTCCATGCCGATGTAGCGAGCGGGTTTCTCCACCTTGGCCAGGAGCGGTTCTATCCGCGGCCATAGGTTGGACATGTTCCGGCAAGCCTACAGGCCGTCGCCGCTTTAGCTGAAGCGGCGCATGTGGACGTTGACCACAATGCCGATCGCCGCAAAGTAGGCGATCATCGCCGAGCCTCCGTAGCTCATAAACGGCAGCGGAATACCCGTAATTGGCATGATCCCCATTGTCATGCCTATGTTCTCGAAAATTTGGAACACGAATATCGCGAGAACGCCCATACATAACAACGTGCCTTGGAAATCATGTGCGAGCATCGCTGCTCGCCAGATACGCCAGCAGAGCAGCGCGTAGACCCCAATCAGCGCACCTGCTCCTACGAAACCGAACTCTTCGCTGATCGCCGTAAAAATGAAGTCTGTGTGTTGTTCGGGGACATAACCGTTCTGGGTGAGTTGCCCCGCGCCGTACCCCTGGCCCCAAATACCTCCATTAGCTATAGCGTCTTTGCTCAGTTGCAATGTGTACTCAGTCGCACTTGCATCGCGAGCGTCCTCGACGTTTTGCTGGTTCATGAAGCCTGTGAGTCGCTCAATTCGATACTCGTTAAATGAGTCCGACACGAGCAGGCCGACGAGGCAAGAAATCGCGAGACCGATGAGCGCGAACGTGTGGACCATACGTAATCCAGACACGAACAAAACTCCGAGCGCGCAAGCGCCCATCACGAGAGTTGTCCCTAGGTCGTTTTGCAACATCGTTAGCGCCATTGCGAAGCCTGCAATCGCGACAGCTACAGCGAGTCGCCACGCGTCAAGTTCACCCCGGTGCGCGTGGCAGTAGCTAGCAACGGCAATAACGATGACGAGCTTGGCTACCTCAGACGGTTGAAACTGCAATGGGCCGAGATCAAACCACGCCGTCGTCCCGCCACGCCCGCCGCCTAGATAACGCACGAGGACTAGCAGCGGCACGGTTGCGCCATAGAGCAACGGCCACAGTTCCTTCCACCGCCGATAGTCAAACGATGCTGTCGCCCCGAGGGCTAACAGTCCCAAACCGAGTGCGATCGCCTGGCGAGTCACATAGTGACCTCTCGGTAGGCCGCTCACCTGAGTCAAGGCATTTGTCGACGAGAAGATCGTTGCCAACCCAAGACCTGAGATCGCGAACACGATGCCTACCAAGAGCCAGTCGGCGTGAAAAAGCGCATGAGCGTCTTCACGCCAACGAACGACTCGGGATCGCAGTCCGACAGAATCACCGACGGCGGGACCGGTCAAGTTCATCTGTTGTCCCCGAGGCGACCAGGAATCGGAGTTATGTCGATTCCAAGAATGTGTTCATAAATCTGCCTCGCGATGGGGGCTGCGACGTCCCCACCGAACCCACCTTCTTCGACCATCACTACGACCGCATATTTGGGGGCATTTGCTGGCGCCGCTGCCACGAACCAGCTCGTGTCTCCGAGGCACTTCTCGACTTCTTCTGCGGTGTGTGCGCTGTCACCCTCGATTTTCGGAGTCGCGCACAGCGGATATTTGGACCGCTGCGCAGTCCCCGTCTTGCCCATAATCGGATAGGTGATGAGGTCGAATCCATCGAATGCCCTCGCAGCAGTACCGCTCTCTAGTACGCCTCTGAGGCCCGAATTAACAGCGACGGAGACATTGGCTGGAATGTCGATTGTTCGTCTGCGCACAGCCTCGGTTGAGTGCACAACGACACCATCGGGGTCACGCACGTCCTTCACGAGAAACGGCCGCCACAGGCTCCCTCCATTCGCGAACGCGCTGTATGCGCCGACGAGCTGCAAGGGGGAAACAAGAAGATCGCCCTGACCAACTGCGAGGTTGATGCTGTCGGCAGGGTTCCAGTCGTCCCAGTCGTTAAGCGACCCCGTGTAATCATCGGGGTGATCGTGCACCCAGTTGTAGCGCCACTTTGCATCGGGGACGCGGTTCGTTGACTCGCCGATCTCGATGCCAGTTTTTTCTCCGAACCCCAACCTGCGAGCGATGTTCTGGATCGAGTCGCCAGCTTCCTTGTCGCCAGAGCGCCACACGCCCCATAACAGGTCGCCAATCTCGTAGAAATATGTGTCTGAGGACACGCTGAGCGCCCTGCTCATGTTTATTGGATTGCCGCCATTCGTCGGGCTGTCGTTCGGGTTACAGAACTCCTGCGATGCCGTACCCGTGACGTTTGTGTAACAACCAAGGTCTTGTACCCAGGTATCTGGGTGTCGGATCCCGGACAACGCGCCCGCTATCGCTGTCATCAACTTGAATGTCGAACCCGGCGCTAGTCCAGTCTTGGTAGCGCGGTTGAATAACGGGTCTCCCTGTTTGTCGCGCAGTTCGAGCCAGCGTCCCTCAGAGACTCCGGACACGAACTCGTTCGGGTCGTAGCTCGGCAGACTCGCCATCGCTAGCACCTCGCCGTTCGTGACATCCATGACCACAGCAGCAGCCGACTTAGCGCGAAAGTTGACAAGGCAACAGTCTTTGAGGTCCTGATTTTGCGTATTGCGGGCAACACTGATGCCCTCTAGCAAGGACCGCTCAACTTGGGCTTGCAGGTCGATGTCGATCGTTAGATAAACATCGTTACCCTTTGCCCCCGGCAATGACTCGATGGGGTCACCGATGATCTCGCCAGCAGGGTTTACCGAAAGCTTCTCGTAGGAGCGTTCTCCACGCAAGACCGATTCCATCGCGGCTTCGATACCGCCGCGACCAATCGTGTCACGCGCCCCGTACTCGCCTTCATGCCGATCGAGGTCATCTTGATTCACACGACTCACGAAGCCGATAACCGAAGCCAGCTTTGAGTCGCCGGGGTATTCACGTACAGCAATTTGCTCGACCTGGATGTAGGGGTAGTCCTCGCGATGTTCGGCGATTTCAGTCCGTATCTCGTTGGGAATATCAACTGCGATGAGAGCGTCTTCGAGTGGCGAAATCCTCGGATCTTCGAGGCGATCCACAATCTCTGAGCGCGGCTGGTCCAACAACACGGCCAGGCGGTCTATGGCCTGATCTTCCTGATCTCCCGTGAGACGTCGATCGATTTTGAGAACCCAGACGATCTTGTTTTGTGCGATTACTTTGCCGTTGCGGTCATATATCCAGCCGCGTGGGGCTTCGTAGAAAACTTCGCGTTCACTTCTGCGTTCGAGAGCAGTAGAGATTCGTCCTGAATCGATGTCTACCTGCAGGAACCACAGACGTGTCAGCAGCGCTCCAAACAGAGTGAAGACGATGATGCCGACAACGCCGACTCGGAAGCGGTTGTGGTCAGTCACGCAGACGCCATGCCGGTTCATCGCTACGAAGCACGAGACCTACTAACCCGAACACAGCCGGAGCGAGTATCGCGTCGTAGACCGCAGACCGCCCCTCGATCGACAGTGCTCGAACAGACGCGAGTTCGCCAACACCAGCAATCAGCCCCACGGATAAGAACACGAATCCCTCGACGAGACCGCCAGCTAGGCCCAGGAAAGACGGTAGCCACCTTCCTCGTCGTAGCAAGCCTCGCTCAAGCGAACCGACTAGGTAGGCACAAATCGCGTATGAAAGGGCTGAGAGTCCCGTCGGCGTATGAAGGAAAAGGTCGTAGGTGAAGCCGACCGTGAAACCGAACCAAAGCCCCGGGACTGGACCCTCTCTGTACGCGACTGCGACAGCGGCAAGCAACCCAAGGTCGGGCAACACTCCGAAGAGACGCAGGTTTGGGAAAATCGCCACCTGTGTGACGAGGATCGTGATCGCAAGCGGAACAAGACGTGGCGCAAGATGCCTCATAGCTATCGCCCGTATGGGCCAACAGTTATGTCGGTAACTGAGGTGGACTGGGGAGTGGTAGTCGTCGTCGCTCGCAATTCTGCCGGTACAGCGTCTCCTGGATCCCAGAGCAATACCTTGACATGGCTGAGGCTCGCTCGGTCTAGGTACGGACGGATCTTGACGATTATCGAGATGCCAGATGTCTGTCGCTCCGTGGCTACGACATCCCCAACTGGAATCCCTGGCGGGAACTCGCTATCGAAGCAGCCACAAGTTTCGATCCGATCTCCAGCGACAATTGCTTCGACCTGCTCGACTGTCAGGTCGGCAGAACTGAGGTTGAGCTTCAAAGTCTTCGTCCCCGACTGACCTTCTGCCGGCCCGGTAATGCCTTGGTCGAGCAGTCTCACTGTGACACCGAAGGTTGGGTCGGATACCAGAAGTACTTTCGACCCGCCAGTCCAAGAGTCGATGACCCGACCGACTAATCCACTCGGACCAACGACCGGAAAACCGACTGAGATGCCAGCTTCGGTTCCCTTATTGAGAATCACCGACTCTTCGTAATTTCCGACCGATCCGGAAGTGACTACTGCTGCAACCGTCGGTATGTCATCGAGCCACGGCAAGCCGAACAACTCGCGAAATTTTTCATTTTCAGAGTTAGCGCGGTCGGCGTCACGTACCTTTGCTTGCAGTTCTTGCACCGCTACACGCAACTCCCTGTTCTGATCTCGCAGGGCGCCGCCGTCAGTAATCCCAGAGACCCAGTCTCCTACTGAGCCGAAAATGTTCGATGCTGCGCCTGATATCGGTTCGGCGACACGATGCACGACTCGACCGACGATGCCAAGAGGGCCCTTATCGTCTGCGCGCTCATCCAATGTGATCATCGTGATTGACGCCAGCACGATCAGTGTCAGCAAGTAACGCCGTCGACTAGATGTTCCGAACCTCACCATCGAACAACCTACAGAACCAAATCAATCCGAGCGCGAAGGCGTGATGACACTCTTGAACGCATCGAAGTGTTCGAGACACAATCCGGAACCAACGGCGACTGAATACAACGGTTCATCGGCCTGGTAGACGGGCATACCAGTCTCGGCTTCAAGTCGTTCCTTAATCCCGTGCAGCAAGGCTCCCCCGCCTGTCATCACAATGCCCCGGCCCATGATGTCTGCCGCTAGTTCTGGTGGCGTCTTGTCGAGCGTCACCTTGACTGCGTCGACGATGGCACTTACCGGTTCTTCGATCGCTTCGCGGATTTCCTCGGTAGAGACAGTCACCGTTTTTGGCAGGCCCGTAACAAGATCGCGGCCGCGAATCTCGGCGTACAGCTCTTCGACTAGTGGATATGCGCTAGCCAAGGCAATCTTGACTTCCTCGGCCGTTCGTTCCCCTAACGCCAGCGAGTACTCCTTCTTGACGTAGTTCATGATGGCTTCATCAAGTTCATCGCCAGCAATGCGAACGCTTTCACTAGCAACAATGCCGCCTAGTGAAATCACTGCAACTTCCGTTGTGCCGCCGCCTATGTCAACGATCATGTTGCCTGCCGGTTCGTGTACCGGAAGACCAGCACCAATCGCTGCTGCCATAGGTTCTTCGATAATGAAAACCGGTTTCCTCGCTCCGGCGTTTTCAGCAGCATCCTGAACAGCACGCTGTTCGACTCCAGTAATTCCCGACGGCACACAAATCACCATGCGCGGCTTGGCGAAACGCCGTTGGTGCACCTGTTGAATGAAGTAACGCAACATGCGCTCGCAAATGTCGAAGTTGTTGATTACCCCGTCTTTGAGTGGGCGGATGGCCGTGATGTGCCCAGGAGTTCTACCAATCATGCGTTTGGCTTCGGCGCCCACAGCGACGGGTCGTCCATCTCGTACGTTGACGGCGACAACTGAAGGCTCGTCTAGGACGACCCCTCTCCCGCGCACATAGATGAGCGTGTTCGCTGTGCCAAGGTCGATTGCCATGTCACGTCCGATTACGGACGTAAACCAAGGTTCGGACAAAAGATGCTCCGTGCTCGTAGATACTTGGGCGCTAGCAGAACCGATTCTGTGGGCATTCAAGCGCCGATGAAACGAATCTCCTAACGGCGTCGCCACGACGACGCTACAGAGACGCTAGCGACCCGGGAAGAAAATCGCGATCTCTCGCTCTGCAGACTCTGCGCTGTCACTGCCGTGAATCATGTTTTCACCCATTTCGATAGCCATATCGCCGCGAATGGTGCCAGGGGCGGCTTCGCGTGGGTTCGTAGCTCCTATGAGAGTGCGCATGACTTTCCATGCCTCTGGACCTTCGACAATCATGGCAACAAGTGGGCTCCTCGTGATGAAATCAACGAGTTCGCCAAAAAAGCCTTTGCCCTCGTGCTCTGCGTAGTGCCGTTTGGCCGTGGCTTCGTCGAGCTGGCGCATCTCTAGCGCAGTAATCGTGAGTTGCTTAGCTTCGATCCTGCGGATCACTTCACCTACGACGCGGCGCTCAACAGCGTCTGGTTTGCAAAGAATAAGGGTTCGTGTGTCACTCATGAGTCGAAAACGCTATCGGCCGACTCCCAAGAACATCGAACGCGCTGCGCCCACAACGTAAAGGGAACCGGTGACGACTATCTGACCGTCGCGCGGCGTCTCGAGCACAGCGAGCCCGACCGCGCCTCGAACGTCCTCGGCGATCTCGATCTGATCTTCCGGGTAGCCAAGTTCGCGAGCCGCTTGCTCGATTAGTCGCGGATCGAGCGCACGTGGTGACGGTGGCGGACAGAGGATCAACAAAGTACAGTCATCGGCCCCTAGCGCCGCGAGCATTTCCTTCGGGTCCTTCTCACGAAGGAGACCTACGACAAGAGTTCGCTGGCCATCGATTGTGAACTCTTCCGCGAGTGCGCGCCGCAACGATTGTGCTCCCGCGACGTTATGTGCACCATCGAGAATAACTAGCGGCTGACGACCCACGACTTCAAGGCGGCCGGGCGAAGTTACGTTTGCAAACGCGTGGCGCGCAGTTTCAGAGTCTATTGGGTCGCCGAGAAATGCCTCTGCTGACGCGAGAGCGAGCGCTGCGTTATCTGCCTGGTGCACACCGTGTAGGGGCAAGAAGATTTCGTGGGTTCCCCCAGGGGTAAACAGTTCGACGACACGACCTCCGATAGCGACTTGTTCGGAGACGACACCGAAATCACGATCGCGTTCCCACACTGAACGAGGACTTCTGTCGAGAAAAATCGACCTCAGGTCAGGATCGGTTTCGCCAAGCACAAGATGGCTATGCGACTTGATAATCCCGCTTTTCTCTAGTGCGATTTCTGGCAATGACGACCCGAGAAAATTTTCGTGGTCAAGTGCAATATTGCTAACAACTGCTACCCGACCATCCACTTCGGTCGTCGCATCCCATGTGCCACCAAGGCCGACTTCGATTACGCCAACGTCGACAGCTATGTCGCAAAATCCCCTTAGAGCGGCCGCTGTCAAAATTTCGAAGTAACTCGGTGGTTTTTCAAGAGATGGCTCGCATAGCGCGACGACTTGCAAAAGTTCGTCGAGTTCTTCGTCAGGAATCGGTTGAAGTTCCATCAGAATTCGTTCGTTTATTCGACCCAGGTCGGGACTTGTGTACAAACCTGTGCGCATTCCCAATGAATCGAACAACGTGGCTGCCATGCGCGCCGTTGAAGTCTTACCGTTGGTCCCAGTGATGTGGACTGTCGAAAACTCGAGTTCTGGTCTACCTAGCAAGCTCAGCAACGCTTGAATCCGGTCGCGTGTCGGAGCGGTCGCTCTCGCAGTCGCGCTCGGTATCCCGATCCCTCTTTCGAGATTGATATGCGAGTCGAGCCACGCCCGCGGGTCACGTACTGCTGACGTTCGTTTCATGTAACTCAGCCAGCGTCGGGCGCCACGAGATCAACTGAGACCGTTAGCTCACTGCCGATAGCCGTCTCAAGAGCTTCGATCTTGCCAGCGTCGCGTACGTCGACAACGGCTCGCGAAAGTTCTTGCAATCGCTGACCTGTGTCGACGACCCGCGCCTCGGTTACGACCGTTGCTAGCGACCTCTGCTGTTCGCTCTTGGCTTTGCGTACGGCACCGACTACCTCGGCCGCAACGTGGTAAATGAGCGCGGCCTCACCATCGGCAGCTGAGTACAACTTCGCTGACTCTGGCCACTCAGCAAGGTGCACCGAACCGGGCTGCCACCATGACCAGACTTCCTCAGTCACGAAAGACAAGAAAGGTGCGAACATTCGCAACATCGTCGACAAAGCAGTTTGCAAGGTCGCCAAAGCTGAATCGCGCTCGGCTGTTCCGTGCTTGCCGTACGCGCGTCCTTTTACCAGTTCGACATAGTCGTCGCAGAACGCCCAGAAGAACCTTTCGGTTCGTTCGAGAGCGCGTGCGTAGTCGAACGCTTCGAATGCCTTCGTGCACTCATCGACAAGTACTGCAAGTTCACCAAGAAGCGCCCGGTCGATTGGCTCGCTGATCTCATCAATGTCGACGATTCGCGACTCTGGTATTCCGAGCACGAACTTCGCGACGTTCAATAGTTTCATCGAAAGCTTGCGGCCGATCTTGATCTGGCCTTCGTCGAACGCCGTGTCGGTGCCGGGGCGACCACTTGCCGCCCAGTAGCGCACCGCGTCAGCGCCGTACTGGTCGATCCATTCAGTCGGCACAACGACATTGCCCTTAGATTTCGACATCTTCTTGCGGTCGGGGTCGAGAACCCATCCGCTCAACGCTGCATGACTCCATGGAATCTGACCGTGCTCATGGTGTGCGCGCACCATCGTCGCGAATAGCCAAGTACGAATGATGTCGTGGCCTTGGGGACGCAGGTCCATTGGGAAAGTTCTCGCAAATAGGTCGTTGTCGTCCTCCCAACCGCAAACAAGTTGCGGCGAAAGCGACGAAGTGGCCCAAGTATCCATCACGTCTGGGTCGCCAACGAATCCTCCAGCCACACCCCTTTGCTCTGAGGAGAATCCTGCTGGCGTTTCCGCTGATGGGTCGATAGGAAGTATGGATTCGTCCGGAAAAATCGGACGGTCGTAACAGGGGCCGCCTTCATCGTCTGCGTGGTACCAAACCGGAATCGCGACTCCGAAAAATCTTTGCCTACTAACTAGCCAATCGCCGTTGAGACCTTCGACCCAACTCTCGTATCGCTGCCTCATGTAGTCCGGTACAAAATCGAGTTCTTTGCCGCGGCGCACAAGCGCTTCACGAAGTTCAAAGTCGCGGCCGCCGTTACGGATATACCACTGCCTTGATGTGACAATCTCGAGTGGTCTCGAACCGCGCTCATAGAACTTGACTGGGTGGGTCAGAGGCTTTGGCTCGCCGATGAGTTCGCCTGACCCGACAAGAAGTTCCACGACCCTGGTCTGGGCTTGCTTGGCCGTCTTGCCAGCGATTTCGGCGTAGTTTGCGATGCCCCTGTCCGATGTGATCGCCGCTGGCGCTTCGGGCCGTATTCGCCCGTCGCGGCCAATTATCGCCCGAGTTGGCAACTGCAGTTCGCGCCACCAGATCACGTCTGTGACATCACCGAAGGTGCAGATCATCGCGATGCCAGAGCCCTTTTCTGGGTCTGCAAGCGTATGGGCTACAACCGGCACCGTCAGGTCGAACAATGGCGTGCGGACCGACTTGCCGAACAGCGGCATATAGCGATCGTCTTCGGGGTGCGCCACTAGAGCTACACAGGCTGCGATCAACTCCGGTCGAGTCGTTTCGATAAAGACATCATCTCCACCTGTATCGACACTGTGAAAAGCGATGCGGTGAAACGCGCCGGGGATCTCGCGATCCTCCATCTCGGCTTGCGCAATGGCGGTACGGTCATCGACATCCCACAAGGTCGGGGCCTCGGCCGTGTAAGCCTCGCCACGGGCGATGTTACGAAGAAATGCCCGCTGACTAGCGCGCCTAGCTCGTTCGCCGATGGTCGTGTAGGTCATTGACCAATCGACAGAGAGGCCAAGTTTGCGCCACAGTTCCTCAAACTTTTCTTCGTCGGCGGCTACCAAAACTTCGCACAGTTCGAGAAAATTGCGACGACCAATCGGAATCGCCCGGTGGTCCTTCTTGAGGTTGCCTGCCTCAGCAGGTGGAACGAAGTCTGAGTCATACGGCAACGTGGGATCACAGCGGACGCCGTAGTAATTCTGGACTCTTCGTTCTGTTGGCAACCCGTTGTCGTCCCAGCCCATCGGATAGAAAACGGCGCGCCCGCGCATGCGTTGGTAACGAGCAATGCAATCTGTATGGGTGTAGCTAAAAACGTGACCGACATGCAGCGACCCGCTAACAGTAGGTGGAGGCGTATCGATCGAGAACGTTTCGCCCCGCGCCCGCGCACGGTCGTAGCGATAGGTGCCAGCGGCATCCCATTGGGCCGACCACCGTGATTCGAGACCTTCGAGGCTCGGCTTGTCTGGAATGGATGATGCAGATTGGCCCAACATGAGCGGAGTCTAGAACGCGAGGTTGATTTTCCCGATGCGCGTAACCTGCGGCGGTCATGACACCTGCGGTTGAACTATGCGATGTTTCCCTCCGAATTGACGGTACTTCGATCTTGCACAAAGTCAGCTGGCAAGTCGCCACGCACGAACGCTGGGTAGTAGTCGGAGCAAACGGAGCGGGCAAGACGTCTCTACTTCGTATCGCAAGTTTGTTCTTGCACCCGTCGCAAGGCACTGTTCGTTGCCTCGGCCGAGAACTCGGTCACTGCGACCTACGCGTTCTGCGACGCCGGACGTCGTTGTCATCTGTAGCTCTTACTGCAAAGCTTGAACCGACCATGACAGCGGCACAAGTGGTGATGACAGCCCGATACGGCGCACTCGCCCACTGGTGGCATCACTACGACGATTCGGACGTAGATCGCGCCGTGTCCCTACTGAGCCGTTTCGGAGTCTCGGTAATCGCAGACCGAACGCTAGACACGCTCTCGGCTGGCGAACGCCAAAAAGTCTTGTTGGCGCGCACGTTGATGAACGCGCCCGAAATTGTTTTCCTCGATGAACCAACGAGTGGCCTCGATATAGGAGCGCGCGAGGTCGTACTTGGCGATCTAAGCGATCTAGCAGCAGACCCAGACTCACCGTCGGTGGTTGTCGTGACCCACCATCTTGAAGAAGTCCCTACGAGCTTTACTCACGCTCTGGTCTTGAAAGACGGCAAGGTCCTCGCCCAAGGTCCGATCGTCGAGACACTCACATCGACCATACTGAGCGACGCTTACCAGGTCCCTCTTATGGTCGAGCACAACGATGGGCGCTTCACTGCGCGCCTCGTGACGAGCTGATTCTTACGCGCTACGGCGGTCTTCGGCCTCAGTTATCAGAGTCGGTGGCACGGTCCGCTGCACGGTTTCTTTGTCGACTATGCAACGCACGACATCGGACCGGCTCGGCAAGTCATACATCACTTCGAGCAGCACACCTTCGAGTATTGCTCTAAGTCCACGAGCGCCTGTACCGCGCTCTAGAGCTTGACGAGATACGAGTTCGAGCGCATCGTCAGTAAAAATCAGTTCGACATTGTCGAAGCCGAAGAACTTCTGGTACTGACGCACGAGTGCATTCTTCGGTTCCGTGAGGATGCGAACGAGAGCCTCGTGGTCCAGGTTATGAACTGCCCCGATCACTGGCAGACGCCCGATGAACTCCGGAATCAGACCAACCTTGAGCAAGTCCTCTGGCATGACGTTGGTAAGCAACTCTGCTAGATCTTTTTCCGAAGGGTTGCGCACTTCGGCCCTGAAGCCAATCCCGCGGTTACCCGACCGCGCCTCGACAATTTTGTCCATGCCGGCGAATGCTCCACCACAGATAAACAAAATGTTCGTTGTGTCGATTTGGATGAACTCTTGGTGCGGGTGTTTGCGTCCGCCCTGCGGCGGCACTGACGCCGTCGTGCCTTCGAGGATCTTGAGCAAGGCCTGCTGCACACCTTCGCCCGAACCATCGCGGGTGATCGAAGGGTTCTCTGACTTGCGCGCAATCTTGTCGATCTCGTCTATGTAGATGATGCCCTTCTCGGCCTTCTTGACGTCATAGTCAGCGGCCTGAATAAGCTTGAGCAAGATGTTCTCGACATCTTCTCCGACGTAACCGGCTTCTGTAAGCGCTGTTGCGTCCGCTATCGCAAACGGAACCTTGAGTAGCCGAGCAAGAGTCTGCGCGAGCATCGTCTTGCCGCAACCTGTAGGACCCAACAGCAAGATGTTGCTCTTTTGCAGGTCTACGTCGGGGTCGCCGAAAGCTCCGGCTTGCACGCGCTTGTAGTGGTTGTATACGGCCACTGCGAGAATCTTCTTGGCCTGCTCTTGGCCGATTATGTAGTCGTTTAGATACGCGTAAATTTCGCGGGGCTTCGGGAGTTCATCGAAACGAACTTCGGTGGTCTGAGAGAGTTCTTCCTCAATGATCTCATTACAAAGATCGATGCATTCGTCGCAGATGTATACACCTGGGCCAGCGATGAGCTTCGTTACTTGCTTCTGGCTCTTTCCACAGAAAGAACACTTCAGCAAGTCGCCACCGTCTCCGAACTTCGCCACCGGGATACCCCGCTTTCCTCTGATCCGAATTTGATCGTATGGCCAACTATTGACCCGAACTAGCGATTTTTAGCTAGTGCCCTCTGCAGTCGGTACAGCGCTTAGATCGCGGCTCGAAATAACTTCGTCCACAATTCCGTAGTCCTTAGCTTCTGCACCACTCATTATGAAGTCGCGGTCGGTGTCGCTCGACACCTTTTCGACCGTTTGGCCTGTGTGGTAGGCGAGCATCTCATCGAGAAGTTCGCGCATCCGAACGATTTCCTTGGCCTGGATCGCAATGTCCACCGACTGGCCCGACGCTCCACCATGAGGTTGGTGAATCAGCACGCGGCTATGCGGAAGTGTGAATCGCTTGCCTGGCGCGCCAGCCGCGAGAATCACCGCGGCAGCAGATGCTGCCTGGCCGACGCAGATGGTCTGGACATCGGCCTTGATGAACTGCATCGTGTCGTAGATTGCGAACAATCCAATGATGTCGCCACCCGGCGAGTTGATGTACATCATGATGTCTTTGTCGGGATCTTCCGACTCGAGGTGTAGCAATTGAGCGACGATCAGGTTCGCGATCTGATCGTTGATCGGTGTACCCAAGAGGATGATCCGGTCTTTAAGCAAACGGCTGAAGATGTCGTAGCTGCGCTCGCCTCTATTGGTCTGTTCGGTCACCATTGGTACGTACAACTGCGGTGAAGTTGCTGCTGCAAGAGCGCTTGCAAGTTCGTGGGTCGACATCTCTAGTTACTCCTGGTCTGATTGTGTATCGGATTCGGTTTCTGGCACCGTAGCGGCCGTCGCGGGCTCTGGTAGCGCAAGATCTACTGCTTCACCGTTCTGATCGACCACTTTGGCATGGTCTACTAGGAACTGCAGTGCTTTACCGCGAGCAATATCGCTACGGATCGAATCTATGTAACCATTCTTTTCGAGGTTCCGGCGCGCTTTGTCGGGCTTTTGTCCTGCTTCTTCCGCGAGGCGAATTATTTCGGCATCTAGTTCGGCTTCGGAAGTCTCGATTGCTTCTTGGCTCACAACAGCACGGATAGCTAGGTCAGCGAGCACCGCCGCAGTGGCGCTGTCGCGAAGCTGGTCCAAGAACGCTTGAGGCTCAGTACCCGCCATACCTAGGTACTGCTCGATTCCGAGACCTTGTTGACCTAGCCGCTGCTCGAGGTCTTGCAAGCGCCGACGAGACTCTTGCGCTACTAGCGATTCCGGAGCAACCACGGGTACTAACGCTGCGGCAGCTTCAATCACTTTGTCGCGTAACGACATTTGGGCTTTGAGCTTGCCCATCAGATCGAGACGAGAACGAAGGTCGGCGCGAATCTCTTCGACCGTTTCGAACTCAGAGTTTTCACTCGCCCATTCGTCAGTGAGGTCGGGAAGAACCTGTTCTTGGCAGCCTTTGACTTCGACGTCGAATTGAACTTCGGTGCCAGAACGGTCGCCGAAGCGGTCACCGAGAGTTGCGCTGAACTTGAGTGTTGCCCCAACTTTGGTTCCGCTCAGCTCTTCGTCTAGTTCCGGCACGACATTGCCGGAACCGACTTTGTACAGAAACTCCTTAGCAACTAAGCCATCGAGTTCTTCGGATTCGCCTTCATCGTTGGTAGCGGATCCGGAGATGTCGATCGTCGCATAGTCACCATCGGCTAGCGGGCGGGTGGATTCTGTGAGCTCGCCGCCGCGGGCGCGCATTGAGTCGATCTGACGATCGATGGCTTCATCGCTACCCGATTCGACTTCGACTGTGACGAGCAGTGAGTCGTAACCGACGAGCACTACCACTGGCCGAACCTCGACAACTGCAGTGAACTCAACCTGGCCGTCATCTTGGCCACCCGTAATCTCGATTTCGGGAAATCCAATGACGTCTACATCGTTGTCGACAACGGCTTTGGCGTAGAACTCCGGCAAGCCATCCTGTAACGCCTGCTGGCGGGCTGCGTCTGTGCCGATGCGGGCTTCGAGCAACTTCCGAGGTGCTTTGCCTGGGCGGAATCCTGGAAGCCGGACTTCGAAAGCGATCTTCTTGAACGCCTTGTCGACTGCCTTATCGAATTCGGCGTCCGAAACTGCCACGGTGAGGCGCACCTTGTGGTCTTCGAGAGTCTCTACGGTTGTCTGCATAAGGGAGCTGAGTGTACCGGCGACCCTCTCCTTTTCTTAGATGACTAACTGGTGATTACTCCCAGTTGCGAAGCATCTCGAGGAGCGTGCGAACCATGACACCAGTGCAACCCTTCGTAATTTCGGCCTCGTCCTTAGAAGCAAAACCGGTCTCACCTATGTCGAGATGCGCCCATGGGATACCTCCGACAAAAGCTTTTAGAAACAACCCTGGGGCGATCGTGCCTGCATCATCGGGATCGGGAATATTGCGTAGGTCGGCAAGTGGTGACACAAGAGCGGTAGCGAGAGCTTCGGGTAATGGCAACTCCCATATCGGTTCACCCGTGGTCACCGACGCTGCTTTAATCCGTGCACAGACGGTCGTGTCATTGCTCATGACCGGCGTGAAGTGCGTGCCGAGAACGCGCGCATACCCCGTGAGCGTCGCGATGTCGATTATCGCCGTAGGTGCTAGCTCTGCTGCGAGGCAAAGACCATCTGCGAGCACCAATCGACCCTCGGCATCGGTGTCGAGAATCTCCACGGTCGTGCCGTTGCGCGCCGAAACAATTTCGCCTGGCTTGGTCGCATTCGGGCCCGGCATGTTGTCGGTCGCCATCACCAAGCCAGTAACGCGCACAGCGATTCCCAACTCTGCGCACGCGCTCATCACCCCGATCACGGCAGCGGCACCGCCCATGTCGCCCTTCATGTCGTACATGCCGTCCGGCTTCTTCAACGAGAGTCCACCGGAATCAAACGTGATGCCCTTGCCTACGAGTACTACATGCCCGGTGGCCTGATACTCAGCTTCAGGCAGATAGTCAAGACGGATCACTCGTGCGGGTTCAGCAGAACCGGCATTAACAGAAATGAGGCAGCCAAGCTTCTCCTGCTCTATGCGCGCTTCATCCCAAACCTCAACAGCGAGACCGCACCGAGACGCTACGGCGATAGCGACATCAGCCAAGTGACGAGCCGTCATACGCGCTGGAGTCTGGTTAGCAAGATCGCGAGCGAGGGTGACAGCTGCGATCGCTGGCTCAGCTAACGCAATGGCCCTCTCGACGCCTTCGGTATCTTCATGAACGAGTTCCACAACCTCGATGCTGTGTGCCTTCGGTTCCGACTTGTGTTCGAGAAACTGATAACTCGCCAGACCAAATCCTTCGATAACTGCGACCGCGACTTGCGCCACCGAAATATCTGCCACGGCCGGGAGTTCGATGCATATTTCGGTGACATGACGCGAGGCCCTCGCCAACGCTGCTCCAGCAACTCGCAATGCTGTTGCGTCAGGATTATTGCCAAGCCCCACGGTCGCATGACTGCTGCGTTCGCCCTTGCTCAAACGAACGATCTCGCCGAGCTTTCCATCGAAGCCAGTTTCGGCGACTTGCTCAGCGCTCGTCGCTCCCACCGATGCCATCGAAGCCGTAGCTGTCGCGTTCTCTCTGCTGTTCGACCTTGCACGCCACGTGATTGCCATCTCGCCCTTTTCGATTCACTGGGGAGATGCGAAGGTAGCCTCCGCGGTCAACGGGGTGTGGCGCAGTGGTAGCGCACCGGCTTTGGGAGCCGGGGGCCGGGGGTTCAAGTCCCCCCACCCCGACCATTTGGGCATGTATTGCGCTTTTGGGTGCATGAATGCTAATAATTGGCCATGATTTTGCGCACCCCACGCGCGCTTTTCTTCGGCATTTGTATTGCTGTCGTGAGCGTAGTTCCAGTTCAAGAAAGCGATGCTGCACTGTCGGCAAAAGGCTGGGGCAATCCCGGTCGCGTGAGCGGGCGCACGGCGGCAGCCCCGAACTCTGGAATCGGTGTTGCAGAACTCCAATCGCTTTCCGGGTCGTGGCGGGTCGACGGTGGCGAGTTCACCCCTCCGGTCGTGACATCGGCACTCGTAATCGCGGGTGACAACGGAGGCAATGGCGCAGTTCGGTTGCGAGCGTTTCGGCTCGGCGACGGCGCTAGTCGTTGGCAGCGCGCTTTCGGCTCAAGTTCTGCTGGTTCGATCGGTCCGCCTTCGACTGATGGCAACCTCGTATTCGTGACGGTCGAACGACGAATACCGTCGGGATTCGCACAGGACTTATTCGCGTTCCACATCGCTGACGGTACCCACGCGTGGAAAGCGGAGTTAGGTACATCTACTCGCCGCCTCGGGGCACAGGAAGTGACCGTCACGTCCGGCACGGTTCTCACACGCACGTCATCAGGCACCGACTACACAGCGGTTGCGGGTTACAGCGCTGCAACCGGATTCTGGCGGTACAGCCGCACACCAGGTGGTGCAGTTACCGCGTTCGTCGCGTCGGACGGCCGACTGTTTGTCGCTACAGATACGACAGGCGCGTCCTACGACCTTGATCTGGGGCAGCCCCTGATACCGATTTCGTCCATCGCCGGCATGAAATCCTTGGCGGTCGCGGGCGATCGCCTCTTCGGCTCGACAACTACGCATGTGTCTGCGGTGTCAGCATCTCTCGGGTATGCCGTTTGGAGTGTGCCAGCTAGCGAAGGTTGCGAACCTGTCTTACGGGTCATCACGGCAGAACTAGTAATCGCTTCGCAGAAAACGTGCGCCAACGGCCCACCGCTAGTACTAACGCGCGCCGGAGCGAACTACAGCGCCATCCTCGACGACGCGCTGTCTGGCGACATACCGATTGTCTTCGGCGATCATGTCCTCATAGCGACATCAACTGCTGGCCGAATCAAGGCATGGAACTTGATTCACGGCGTCGTTTACGGGACGAAGATCAGCCTGCCGAGAACCCGCGAACCGGTTATGTACAGCCGCTTTGGCGGGCCCGTCGTTGCATGGGATCGCGTAATCGTGCCAGAGCACGGCGCGTTGCAGGTGTTCGCTCCTTAGGTCGGTTCTACGAACTTTTCTTGTCGGTATACCCCGCTACTTCGGTACGCTGTTCCTTGTGCCTACAGACAAACACGACCCCAAGGATCCGTTCTCACAAGCATTCGATTCAAAGTTTGTCGAGTCGGCTTCCGTTCGCGAGGCAAGCGCTCGCCAGCGCGCCGACTGGGCAAAAAATGCTCGTCGACAGGTCAAGATCTCGAAGGCGAAGCGCAATTCAAGGGCAACACTCGGCGGCTACCTCGAAGGGGTCATACTGCTAGCCACGCTCACGGTCGCAATCCATTTCATTCGTGACTATTACTTCTACGTGTAGAAATTGTTTGCCGCTAGCGAGCCGCTAATGGTTCGTGTCAGATAGCCAGAGCCTGAGTAGATGGCGTTTCTGTGTTGGATCAGCGAAGTCTTCGTATTCGGTTCGACCGTGAAAGATCGACGAATTTGCGAGCCACTGAATATCGCCGGGCAAGAAATCCATGTCGAGCCGAAGTTCGTCACATAGAGCGTCGAGAAGATCCAGAAACTCGACTCGGGTGTCCGAAAGTCGCTGCACCTGAGAATGTCGTTGCGCTTGCGTTATATAGAAACGCAGATAGAAGGTGAACAGTTGGTCGCCAACGACGTTGCCGATAGACGCATCGAACCAGCCTTTCTCGCCAGGCGCTTGCTGCTCATAGAGGTCGAGACTGAAAGGCTCGAACCAGAGCGGAGCGAGGTCCGGCCGACGTTCGAGCATCGCGTTGTACACCGACCATGAGCTCACGATCGTTGACTCGCCACCGATCGCTGCCGGCTTCATGCACAAGAGACCAACACAATCAGAGCCGTCGGTGTGGAACGGTTGAGCTACTCGAGTTTTGTATCGTCGCACTGCCGGATCGTTCGGATCGTCGCCGGTATCGCGAACATGTCCGAGCAGGTCGCCGTCGTTGTTTTGTTTGACTGGAGTGCCAAGGTGGAGCCCGAGTCCATAAAACGCCAACTCGATTTCGTGTGAACTAGCCGATTCGACGGGCATCCCGCGCACAAGCACGAACCCGCGACCATCGCGCAGCGTCCGCGACCATGAGGCGACACGCGTAGCCAGGAACGGAATGTCAAAGTTTCGGCGAGTCAATTCGCCGATCCCGACACCAGTTCGGGTCAGGTGTGCAACTGCCGCAACGATCTCGTCACTTTCTTCGATTGTCAGTGTTTCGACCCAGCCCTCGTCGGCGCGCATCTGATCGCCGGTCCACGCCTTCGCTCCGGTGAATGGGCCAGGAAGTTTCGCCACGACTGAGTTGTTAGTCCCTCGGCTCAGGGCATGGCGAATGGGTTCCCGCTGCTAGTTTCATCGCCTTCGCGGGTGTAGCTCAATGGCTAGAGTCCCAGCCTTCCAAGCTGG
>SXGT01277649.1_pt1 | contig 47313 bp, 47 predicted proteins | sample 3176221 | NCBI WGS metagenome assembly SXGT01 (sample SAMN11356862, study PRJNA531348) | freshwater metagenome | isolation source: freshwater sample F1-120 | place: China: Fuxian Lake, Yuxi | collected 2017-12-25 | reverse complement strand
ATTTACAAAATAATATTTACAAAATAATATTTACAAAATAATATTTACAAAATAATATTTACAAAATAATATTTACAAAATAATATTTACAAAATAATATTTACAAAATAATATTTACAAAATAAGATTAATACAAATAACTCATAAGTTTAATTTGTTCTTCAGTACTAATGATTTCTTTAGTTGTTAAAATTTCTAAAAGTTCTTTAAAAAGTGCCTTTTGTTCAGATGACATTCCTCCAGATGGACCTTTTTCGCCAGGGGTACCAGGAGGACCTCTAGCACCAGCAGGACCAATTGGACCTTGTCCTCCAACAGGACCAGACGGACCAATAGAACCTATAGGTCCAGTTTGACCACGTTCACCTTGTGGACCTTGAATTCCTTGTGGACCTTTTTCGCCAGGTGGACCAGACGTACCAGTTTGACCACGTTCACCTTGTGTTCCTTGTGTTCCTTGTGGACCTCTTTCACCAGGTGGACCAGAAGGACCAGTTTGACCACGTTCACCAGTAGGACCGGTTATTCCTTTGTCACCTTTGTCACCTTGTTGTCCAGGAACTCCAGTTAGTCCTTTAGAACCTACAGGACCTTGTGGACCTTGTGGACCTTTGTCACCATGTAAACCTTCAGGACCCTTACTTCCTTTTTCTCCAAGTGGTCCAGGAGGACCCATAATTCCTTTTTCTCCTTGAACTCCAGAAGGACCCGTTTGACCTTTGTCACCAGAAGGACCGGTTTGACCAGTTAATCCTTTGTCACCAGGTGGACCAGATGGACCTTTGTCACCTTTGTCACCAGATGAACCTCTTATTCCAGAGATTCCTTTGTCACCAGAAGGACCAGATGGACCTTTGTCACCAGAAGGACCGGTTGGACCTTTTAATCCAGAAGAACCCTTATCACCAATTATACCAGTTTGTCCTTTGTCACCTTTGTCACCAGGAGTACCAGTAACACCTTTGTCACCTTTGTCACCTTTGTCACCTTTGTCACCAGTTGTACCTTTATCACCAGATGTACCTTTGTCACCAGTTGTACCTTTTTCACCAGATTGACCTTTGTCACCAGATGGGCCTTTGTCACCAGTTGTACCTTTGTCACCTTTGTCACCAGTTGCACCTTTGTCACCAGTTGTACCTTTGTCACCAGTTGTACCTCTTTTACTAGTTGTGTCAGAAGAAGTAGAAACAGATAAGGTGGATGATTTAGGTTTTTTAGATGTAACATTATCAGAAGACGAATTTTGACTGGCAGAACTTGAAGTTTTATAAGAAGATGTTTTTAATTTGACATCAAAAACAGAATGCAATGAAGAAAATAAATCAGTTACAACTATCCAAATTATATCAAGTTCATCAACTGATGAAGGGAGAGGATTTTTAGAAGTACCAATTATTTCAGAAAATATACCATCTTTAACCTTTAAATGAAAATTATCATGCCACATCGAAAAAAATTGTTTTGAGCGAATTTCATCATCAGATGGTCTTACGTTAGTAATAGAAATTTGGACTTCGTATACACCAGATTGTTTAAATGGTGCCTGACCATGAATTTCTATTCTGGGCTGAGATGACACGTTCGTTTCTTAATATTTCAAGTATTTCAGGATTTGGATCGGCTCATGGTAATAAAATATAAAAAATTAGAGATTTTTGATAAGATGGTATTTATCTAGATTAAAACCAAAAACGAGCAAGTGAAACAAATTGTTTAGTAAAAAAAATAAAAAAGTGGAAAAAATATTAAAAAAAGAGGAATCAGAAAACATAGTCTCTAAAGAAAATAGTTTAGTCGACCCAAGTTACAATATTAAGAAATTATTTAAAAAAGGCATCAATTTAATGGCAGATGAAAAACTAGAGGATGCTGTAGAAATATTCGAGCAAGCATTACGAATCGAACCAGATAATGTGGAAGTTTTAATGAAGTTAGGATATGCAAGATTTCATTTAGAAGATCACAATGAAGCACTAAAAGTATATGATAAAGTTCTAGAAGTAGATGTAACAAATCCAGAAGCTTGGAATTTAAAAGGATTAGTTCATTATGAACAAAAAAAATATGCTCAAGCTTTAGATGCAGTTAACAAAGCAATTGAATCTGATAAGACATACGGTATGGCATGGTATAATAAAGCATGTTTCTTGTCGTTGTTAAATCAAGTACCAGAATCATTACAAGCATTAAGACATTCAATAGAAATTGATGTAAAAAATGCAAGAAAATCAATTAGAGATAAAGACTTTGCAAATGTAAGAATTGAAGAAGGGTTCAAAAGAATTCAAGAAGTAGTAGTTTTGGAATCAGTAAGACAAGGATATCATACTATTGGTGCAATTGTTTGGACAACATTTCTAGATAAAGCAGACGCAGAATTGTCTTTAAGAAAATTATTAGAAAAAGGATTAATTGTTCAAAACGAAAAGCGTGATGGATTAAGTAAAATTCCAATTTATGATCTTGCAGATAATATTGCAGACAAAATTGGTAAAGAGAAAATCGGGGTGTTTGGAATTACTAAAAAGAAATTACCAAAACCAGTTAAAAATTTGAAAGCAATGAGTCAAGCTATACAATCTGCAAAAGAAGCTATCGAAGAAGGGAATGTGGAAAAAACTATTTCAGTTTTTGAAGAATTCATTGATCCATCAAAATCAGGAGAACAGATGATTGAAAACTTTTTTGAAGAACATAGAGAGATAAGATTATGGAAAATAAGATTGAAGGACAGAGGGGAAGATTACATTATTGATAACAAAGACAAGATGTTACAAGTTTTAGAAAATATCGAAGTTACAATTACAAAAAAACTTAGAGACGAAATTGCGTAAATTATTCTGCAGATAAATCCCAATAATTTGCGTCTTCTTGTTTAATAGTTGGTTTTTGAAGATTTTTCCATTCTTTAAATGATCGAACATATAATTTTGAATTGGTCAATCCGACAGATTTTAGGGCATAGTATGCCAAACCAGATAAAGTTCCTACACTCCCACAATAAGTAATTATTTCAGAATTGCTAGAAATACCACGATTATCAAATAATTTCTTCATATCCTCCTTTGAACGAAGAATTTTGTCATTACTAGCAAGTGTTCGATAAGGAAGACTGATTGCACCCGGAATATGTTGTTCAAGATAGTTCAATCGCTCTCGATTATCAATTAAAATTACATCATCCCTAGTTTTTGCAGATTCCAAATAATCAGAAGTTGCCAAAATATTAGATTGTAAATTCATAGAATGATCCTTACTAGAGATTTCAGGAATTTTTGAATCATTTTCTAATCCCAAGGATTTCCAATTACTATAAGTTGTTTCAAGCAATGTAACATTGGAATGCCCAATCCATTCTAATGTCCAAGCTACTCTTGATGCCAATGCACCAAAAGTATCATCATAAACAACTACAGGGGTTTCATCATCAATGCCCATTGAATTTACAAGTTTCAAAACATTTTCAGGACTATCATCAGATAACAGAGTAGCTAAAGGTAAATTTACAGAATTAGGGATATGATCCTGTGTATAATCACCTTCACGTCTAACATCAATTACACGTATACTATTATCTCGAATTTCAGAACGTACAGAATCAATATCAGAAGTGATTTTAACAGATTGAGTCAAGCAGCACATTCACCCTTACCAGTTTTTGTGTGATAACTAGTATCGCTACCATAATCAAGATAAAAATCAGGATCATTGTCTTTAGTTGGAGGAATAACAAGAGGCTCCAAAACTTTTTTGATGTCATTTATGGACTTAATTTTAGAGTCTTCACTATCATTAACAATTCTATGAATCCAAGATTTTAGCGTGTCATCAGATTTTTTATTTTCTTTAAACAATTCAATTATTTTTAAAATAACAGGAATTACTCTTTTTGCAGGAACACGAAGACATGTTTGACCCAACATTGTCTCACCATCAAAACGACCACCAAGTGACATTTGATAATTTGCATACATATCTTTTCCAACTCTACCACCACCACCAAAGAAACCAATTGTTGCAATTCCATGCTGAGCACAAGAATTAGGACATCCGCTTATCTTAATTGAAGAATCAGTGAGATCCTCATCCTCATCTAATTTCAATTCAAGAAATTTTCTTTGAATTTCTTTTGCAAGTCTATGTGAATTAGTTAATGCCAAATTACAAGAAGTAGTGCCAGAACAACCTACAGGAGTAGTCATGGTTAATGCACCTGATTTAGCCAATCCAAATTTAATAAGTGATGAATACAATGAAATTAAATCGTCCTCGTGAACGTATCTTAATGCAAAATTTTGAACAAATCCAGATCTGGCCATTCCCTCTGAAGAGAAATCACGTATAAGATTAGCCAAAGCATTTAGCTGATTAGAAGTAATATCACCGGCTTCCAAGGTAATAAACACTGAACGATAGTCAGATTGTTTTTGTTTAATGGTATTTGTTTTTAGCCATCTTGCATAACCATCAGGTGCAGTACCGCCAGTTTCATCACTAATTTTTAGAGGTCTCTTAATTTGATTAGGAGTAGTGTCAACTTTTAATCGTGTAATTACAGATTGTGTAGCTCTAACAATTGCTCTTTCCTTCAACACAAGATTTTGGAATTTTTCCCAGCCCATGTCATTTACAAGATAACGCATCCTATTTCTTGCAAGGTTTTTTCGATCTCCCAGTCTATCAAAAATTTTTATTACTGCAATAGAAGTATAAAGTAAATCTTCTTCAGGAGTAAAATCTTCTAGTTGATGACCAACAAATGATTTGTTACCTAATCCACCACCAAGGAAAATTTTGAATCCTTTTTGTTCACAGCCATCAATTTGTTGAATTTCTGGAACCAGTCCAACATCAACCATTCTTACCATTCCATGTTTTTCACAACAGGTAAAATTGAATTTGAATTTACGCGGAAGACTTTGTGACATAGGATTTCGTAAAAAGAATTTTGCAGTTGCAAGAGCATATGGAGTTGAGTCAAATTTCTCGTCACAGCAAACACCAGATAATGGACTGCACATTACATTTCGTACAGAATTGCCACATGCTTCTCTAGAAGTTAAACCAACTTCAGCAAGAGATCTAAGTATTTCAGAAACATCTTCAAGAATAACCCAATGCAATTGAACATTTTCACGTGTTGAAAAGTGAGCGCTGCCAATTGAATATTGTTCACTGATTTGAGACAATTTTTCAAATTGTTTAGGATAAATTTCACCAGCAGGTAATTTAACTCGAACCATTGCATAATCATTAGTCATTCTAGTACCATATGCACCGTGTTGAAGTCTAAATCTTCTAAAACTATCTTCGTCGTATTTACCTTGACGATATAATTTCACGGTTTCAGCGAAATTATCAGCTTCTTCAACTCTAGCCCAATTAATTTTTGGGGTAGCAATGTCAACAGAGGATTGAGTCAAATTGGAAATAGTCAATACTAAAAATCAATTTAGTTCGGTTATAAATTTTTGATATTGGGATGTTTTAGTATAAAATTTTTGAGAAATAAACAAAATTTTCCTCTTTATCAATTAGAATCAAGAATTAGTATAACCTAATTTTTAAACGTGCGAAAGTATTAATGGATAATTAAAGAGAATACATCATGCAAGAAGCAACGGTTGCACAAAAATCTACAAAAATATTTACAGATGTCCGTGAAGTCGAAATTACACGTGCAATTGCAAATGAATTTCATGAAGTGCTAATAGACAGGGCAGAATCAGATGTAATAATTATTGGTGCAGGACCAGCAGGACTTACAGCTAGTAGGGATTTATCAAATTTAGGTTTCAAAGTATTAGTTATTGAGCAAAATAACTATCTTGGAGGAGGTTATTGGTTAGGAGGATACATGATGAATCCAGTTACAGTTAGAGAACCAGCCCAAAAAATTTGGGATGAATTAGGCATTCCATATAAAAAAGTTCAAGAGGGATTATACCTAACACCAGGACCACATGCAGTATCAAAATTAATTGCAGCAGCATGTGATGCAGGGGTTAAATTTCTTCAATTAACAAAATTTGATGATCTAGTATTAAAAAACGGAAGAGTTACAGGTATTGTTGTCAACTGGATGCCAGTTTCAGCATTACCACGAAACATTACATGTGTTGATCCAATAGCCTTTGAAGCTAAAATTGTCATAGATGCATCAGGACATGATTCTGTTGCAGTAAAAAGATTAGTAGATAGAGGACTTGCAAAGTGGAAAGGAATGGAACCAATGTATGTGAATGAGGGAGAAGAGCACGTAGTTCACAAAACAGGTGAAGTGTATCCAGGACTAATTGCAGCTGGTATGTCCGTAACTGAAACTCACGGATTAGCAAGAATGGGGCCAACTTATGGTTCAATGTTATTTTCAGGTAAAAGAGCAGCAGAAATTGCAGCAGAAAAAATAAAAGAGTTAGAAAGATAAACTATAACAATACAATAACATCATAGTGAAAATTTCTAAGATAATAATATACAATGAACCTTCAGTTCCTGAAATCAATATAGAAAAAATTAAAGAATTTATTTTAAAAATATTTAAAATTGAAATTGAGATTAGAGAAAATATTTTTAATGACTTAGATAGAAAAATGGGTGAAAAGATTGCAAGTACCAGAATATTTAATTTAAAAAAATCATTTGAAAAACACATACCAACAATTGATGAAATTTTCATTGAATTAGAAAATATAGACATGTCAAATAAACAAGAAAGGATAATGTATGATGGATTTGAATTAAATCAAATAATTAGAGAGTTGATAACAAAAGTTGAAAATACTCAAAAAATATTACACATAGTTTTTACAAATAAGCTTACATGTACATTTGACGAAAGTGATTTTAAATATCATGCAAGAGCACTAATAGGTTCAAATCCAACAATAATTTCAACCACAGGAATAATAGAAGCCCCTGCTAAGCCCAGACAATATTATATGGATTTAATGACAAATTTTTCTAAAGAATCTATAGAACAAATAAAGAAAAAATACAAAGGTGAATTTTTAGAATATAATGATCCAAGATTATCAGACATAGTTCAGGGGTATCTATTACAAGCAATATTTTACTATGAAACAGGAGAGATGTTTTGCGATAACAATCAATGTAGATTATTCAATGCTCATTGGCAAAAGGAACTACTTGTTTCACAGATAGAAAATAAAAAATTATGTAAAAATCATGAAAAAATTCTGGATAAAATGAAAAATAATATTTTATAGAATGAGATATTGACTTAAATTATTGAAATAAAAACGTTAGACACTATGATGTCAGCAGATGCAGGAGCAGCAGTATTAAAATCAAATAATGATAGTCCAAAAATTCCAGATAAAAAGAAAACAAAATTTGATGTCATAATTATCGGTGCAGGGCCATCAGGATATACTGCAGGAATTTACTGTTCAAGAGCAGGTTATGATACCTTAATTTTATCAGGATTATTGCCAGGAGGACAATTAGTTAACACTACAGAGGTGGAGAATTATCCAGGTTTTGAAAATGGGATAATGGGTCCAGACTTGATGATAGATATGAGAAAACAATCTCAAAGAATGGGAACCACAATTATAGATGATGTTGCAGTGGATATTGATTTTAGGAATGCACCATACAAGGTCTTAACAGGTTCGGAAGAATATGAAGGAAGAGCAGTAATTATTGCTACAGGAGCAAATCCAAAAAAAATGGACATAAAAGGTGAAAAAGAATTTTCAGGCAAAGGAGTATCATATTGTGCAACATGTGATGGACCGTTTTTTAGAAATTTAGAATTAATTGTTGTTGGTGGTGGAGATTCGGCAATTGAAGAAGCAACATTTCTAACAAAATTTGCAACCAGAGTTCATTTAGTACATAGAAGAGAGGAATTAAGAGCTAGCAAAGTAATGCAAAAAAGAGCCATGAATAATGAGAAAATACAATTTCATTGGAATTCAGAAGTTATAGAAATTAAGGGAGATCAAAAGATGCAACAAGCAGTATTAAAAAATTTAAAAACAAATGAAGAAAAAATAATTAATGTAGGAGGTTTGTTTGTTGCAATTGGTCACATACCAAATACACAGTTATTTGAAAAACAGATAAATTTAGATGATGAAGGATATATTATATTAAAAAATAAAACACACACAAACATTGAAGGTATTTTTGCAGCAGGAGATGTACATGATAGAAGATATAGACAAGCAATCACAGCTGCAGGGTTTGGATGTATGGCCGCAATTGATGTAGACAAATTCCTTACAGAAAATGTAGATAAATAAAAATGCACAATACAAAAAATGTTTGAAAAAATTTTATCAAAAAGAAATTTATACAATTCAACAATTTCAATATAAAAAACAACCCAAATACAAATGGACACTGAACTTTTTTAATGGATTAAAAATTAGTGAATGGGATTCATTTTGTGAAAATTGCATCAGAAGTTATTCAAAAGAATTAGATAATGCTTGGAATAATCAAAAAGACGAAGTTCTTTAGTACGAATACTATGGAATAAAGAATGAATCAAGATTCTGAAGAAATTAAGAAAAGAATACAGGAGCATAGTAAAAAATTAACAGAATTAGGCACAATATTAGCAAAAAATCAATTTAATTATAAAATTAAGGAAGAAATTTCTAAAGAGTATTGGAAAAAAAGAATTGCAGATTTAATAAAATATAATGAAACGTCATTAGAATATTACTCCCAAGTACAAAAAATGATGAATATAATCAATAAGGAAGAAGCCCAAATATTCTTGTTGCAAACAGGTAAATTTCATCAATTAGGAACAGAATTAATTAAGGTTATGCTACAAGTTGAAGAAAATCCTTCAATTATTAATTCAAAAGATAAACAACAAAGTCAATGGAGTAAAAAAATTAAAGAAAATATTTCAGAATTGAGTACTGAGTGTTTAGAAAATGAAAAAAATATGAATTTAAATTTTAGAAAGTTTTATGATAGGGAAATTAAAAAAATATTAGAATAGTTAAATCATTTTAATTTTTTAATTTGAAGCGTTGTAACTGAACCATCTTTAGTTAAGTTCATTAATTCATGGCCATTTCTTGTAACCCATCGAGAAATATCTTCCTCAGCATCAGGATCATCTGCTGATACACTAATAATTTCACCTACTTGCATTCTTTCAACTTCAATTTTAGTTCGAAATACAGGTTCAGGACAAAATAATCCTGTCGCGTCCAATTTTTTTTCATTTGATTCAGGCATAGTTATCTAATTGATAGGGGATGATTTGTCATATTAAAGTCTAATTAACAAATATCTATTAAATAAAAAGTAAAAAATAATGAAGATTGAAAATAAATTAAATTTATTTAAAAAGATCTTCATTTTCAGGTCTAATCAAGTCATCAATAGATTTTTCTGTAAAATCATAAGAATAATTACGAATTATAACAACAGGGCACTTTTTTGTTTTTTCCATTACTAATTCAGCAGCAGAGGATAGTTCATCTGCAATAGCAATAGCAGTTACACGTAAAATTCGATTAAAAGAATCAAGAGTACCAGAATAATCTAAAATTGGATTTAATCCAGAAATTCCAATTGCACAGTTAATTTGTCCCATTCTAAATGGTCTTCCAAAAGTATCAGAAATAATTATTGCTACATTTTTGCCAGTTTTATTTAGAATCTTAGTTCGTATTAATTCAGCTGATCTATCAGAATTTAATGGTAATAATGTTACAAATCCATCAACAACATTACTTTCATCAATTCCAGCATTTGCACAAATGAATCCATGATTAGTTTCAACAATAAGTAGACCATTTTTCATTCGCACAATTTTTTTTGATTCAGATAAAATTAATTCAACAATTCTAGGATCCTTGTTATATTGAGAACTAATACCTTCAGATAATAATGAAGGAGTTATAGTAGATAATTTTACAACCCTTCCTTCTTGTTTTGAAATGATTTTTTGAGCTATCACGACAATATCATCATTATGAATATCACAAGAATTTATGATAAGTGTAGATAAATCATCATTCTCGGTGATTTCTTTCTCAATACGGATTGGAAGTATTAGCAACTATAATATCTAAAACAGAGTAGTAAAAAATTGTTTAGTCTGTAGTTGCTAATTCCAAATTATAATGTTTGTTAATAATATTCAAAATTTTTGATAAATCTTTCTCCTCCAAAGTGGTAGTAGCCAGATCTTTTACGACATCTTGAGCTCTATACGCAATACCTAAACCAGAAACATCAAATAATTTAATATCATTAGCACCATCCACAACACATATGATGTTTTCTTTCTTTTCATTCCATTCAGCAATTTTGATTTTAGCAGATTTTGATTTGTCAGAATCAACGTGTAGTGTTACGCCGTCTAGTTTTCCATTTTTAAATACCAATTCATTTGAAAAAATGTAATCCAAGTCCAATTCTTTTTGTAATCTATCAGTCATTATGGTAAATCCCCCTGAGATTGCCATTAATTTCCATCCGGCAGCCTTTAGAACTCTACATGCTTCTTTTGCACCAGTCATTATAGGCAATGCGTCGGCAATTTCTTTGCATGTATCATAATCAAGACCTTTTAATGCATCCACTCTTGTTCTAAGTCCTTCCTCCCAATTAATAACACCCTGAATACCTTGTTTTGTAATTTCCCAGATCTCATCTTCTTTGTTGAGTTTTTCAGCAAGAATGGGGAGATATTCTGCATCGTATAGAACCCCTTCAACATCAAAAATTGCAAGCAAATGATTTCTAATTTGCAAAAAAAATTCTAATAATATTAAAGTAGTGTTAAAATAATTTTAATTTTGGCTTTTATTCATTCATAATATTAAAATATAAAAAAATTCAAAAACACTAATAATAAATCACCCAACAACATAAATTATTCATGGCAGGCGAACTTGAACGAAAATATGATGTTAAAATCTTATCAACTGAAGAAAAAGTGAAATTTCCTGATGCACTAAAGGAACAATTAAAAGAATTAGGACTAATTGATGATAAAGGTAAATTGAAACTCAAAGGAGTTAGTCCAAAAATGCTCATAAGAATGAAACAAGAATATGTTAAATGCCCAGTTTTAAAAGATGATATCCAATTTGTACAATGTTTCATATGCCCTAATTTTCAAAGTAGGGTTATGGGAGAGGTTCTCTGCAAAGGCGACCCACTCAAATAATTTTGTAATTTTATCACATCACGAAACGCTCATTAATTAAATTAATTCTTAAGATTATAGTTTGGGTAAACAAGATGTAGGCATTACAGTTTCAAAAAAAGATGATTTTAGTGAATGGTATACACAAGTAGTTCTAAAAGCAAAACTTGCGGATTATGCACCAGTTAAAGGATTAATCGTACTAAGACCAGATGGGTACTCAATTTGGGAATCATTAAGGATTACATTTGATAAAAAATTTGCATGTAATGGAATTAGAAACGGATTCTTACCAATATTAATTCCAGAATCATTATTAGGAAAAGAACAAAAACATTTTGCAGGATTTAATCCAGAAGTATTTTGGGTCACTCATTCAGGAACAAACGAATTAGGAGATAGATTAGCATTAAGACCAACTTCAGAAACATTAGCATATACGCTATATTCAAAATGGATTCAAAGCTGGAGAGATTTACCACTAAAAATTAATTTTTGGAATACTGCATTAAGAGCAGAAATAAAAGCAACAAAGCCGTTTCTTAGAACATCAGAATTTTTATGGCAAGAAGGACACACAGTACATTCAACAAAGGAAGAAGCTGAAAAAGAAGTAATGAAAATTTTAGATATTTATAAAAATACAGTAGAAGAAGAATTGGCTATACCAGTTGTAACAGGAAAAAAGAGTGAAAAAGAGAAATTTGTTGGTGCAGTTTATACAACAACTATGGAATCAATTATGCCAGATGGAAAGGCACTGCAAATGGGTACATCCCATTTCTTAGGACAAAACTTTTCAAAACCATTTGAAGTTAAATTTGCAGATAAGGATAATGTAGAACATTTTGCATGGCAAACATCATGGGGAGTTTCATGGAGATTAATTGGTGCAATGATCATGGTTCATGGAGACGACAAAGGATTGGTGTTGCCACCAAAAGTTGCTCCAGTGCAAGTTGTGATTGTACCAATTTACAAAAATGAAGAAGAAAAAAATGCAGTATTAACTAAAGTAAAAGAGATTCAAAATGAATTGGAATCAAAAAACATTAGAATTCATGTTGATGATAGAGAAGAATTATCACCAGGATACAAATTTAATGATTGGGAATTAAAAGGAGTACCTTTACGAATAGAGATAGGACCTAAAGACATAGATACCCAAAAGATAATTGTTGCCAAAAGATACAATCTAGAAAAAATAAGTTTAGGGTTTACAGAAATTCAAAAAATACCATTAATTTTAGATGAAATTCAGATAGATATGCTAAAAAAAGCCAAAGAACAGGCAGAAAATAACACTCTAGAGATAAGTGATTATTCGGAATTTAAAACTAAAATTGAAAAAGGTGGATTTCTTAATTCTCCTTGGTGCGGAAAATTAGATTGTGAAGATAAGATCAAAGAAGAGACAGGCGCAGAAATTAGAGTTATTTCATTCAGTAGTGAAGACAGTACCAAAAAATGCATCTACTGTAAAGAAAGAAGTGTATCAATTCCTATATTTGCAAAAGGGTACTAGAGGCAATCTAGCCGCAACATAATAATACAAAAAAAATATTTTTCAAACATGACAGTAAATCCAGAATTACAAAAAAATAATTTGCTACTTAAGCAATTTAATGAAACTAGGGCAAAAACAATGGAGTTAGTAAAAAATTTAGAAAAAGATGATTTTATGATTCAAACAGCATCTTACACGAGTCCACCAAAATGGCATGTAGGTCATGTAAGTTGGATTTTTGAAGCAATAATGAGTAAATTAGATAAAAATTATAAATTTTACTCAAAAGAATTCTCAGAATATTTGAATTCGTACTATCAGCAATTTGGCGTTCCTCTCGATAAAGCATTAAGAGGAATTGCATCAAGACCTACAGTCGATGAAATTTTTCTGTATTTCAATACAATTAATAAAAAAGTAGAAAAATTTATAGAATCACGAGAATTTACCGAGGAAGAAAAAAAAATATTTGTGACAGGAATTCATCATGAATGTCAGCATCAAGAATTGTTAGTATATGATTTACAACATCTTCTTGCAGACCAATATATTCCAGTAAGAAAAAATGAAATTCAAGTTCAACAACAAAGAAAAAAGGAATTTGTAAAAATTGAAGGAGGTGTATATACAATGGGATATAACGGAAAAGATTATTGTTATGATATTGAATTACCAGAGCATAAAACTTATCTTGAAAATTTTAAAATTGGAATTTTTCCTATAAGCAACCAGGAATATTTAGAATTTATGAATGATGGAGGTTATGAGGCATACAAATATTGGCTATCAGATGGATGGGAAAAAGTAAAATCAAATAAATGGAATTCTCCAATGTATTGGGAAAAAATTAATGATGAATGGTATGTAAGAGATTTTTTGGGGATTAGAAAAATTAATCCAAATGAACCAGTATGTCATGTAAGTTACTATGAAGCTGATGCATATTGTAAATGGGCAGGAAAGAGATTACCTACAGAAGCAGAATGGGAAAAAGCTTCTTGTTGGAATGAACAAAAACAAGAAAAATCTATTTTCCCATGGGGAAATGACAATCCAACAGAAGAAAAATGTAATTTATTAGAATCATATCATTGGGGCTGTACAGAAATAGGCTCATTTCCAAATGGAGTTAGTCCATCAGGATGTCAACAAATGATTGGGGATGTATGGGAATGGACTAGTTCAGAATTTGTAGGTTTTCCAGGATTCAAATCAGGATTTGATGAATATAATGATAAATGGTTTACAAATCAAAAAGTTTTGAGAGGAGGCTCATTTGCAACTCCAAAAATGTCGATAAGAGGAAGCTATAGAAATTTCTTTAGATTAGATGAAAGATGGTTATTTTCAGGATTTAGATGTGTAGAAGATATCTAATTTTTTGAAACTAAAGTTAATGAAAAATATTTTTTATCATCTAACCACATATTTTTAATTTCAAAACCAACATCAATTAACAATTTTTCGATTTGAGATATATGATATTTATGAGAATATTCAGTATGTATTAATTCATCTTGATTAAAATTCAGAGACATATTGGATTTACCAATTATTACAGATTGAGATACTAAAGATCTTAAATTCATTTCTATTCGTTGTTCAGTTTCATTGTATAGTGAATAATGAGAAAAATTATCGATATTGAAATTAGCGTCAAGTTCATCATTAATTCGAGATAAAACATTAAGATTAAATTTTGAAGTAATGCCTTGGGAATCATCATATGCAGATTCTAAAATGTTATTATCTTTAACTAAATCTAAACCAATTAAAAATAAATCACCAGATTTCATAGTAGAAAATATGTTATCTAAAAATAATTTTCCAATGTCAGGAGTAAAATTACCAAAACTGGAACCGAGAAAAAGAATTAGATTTTTTTTATCATCATAATTTTTAAGAAATTCTAATCCTCCCTCATAGGAATCAACAATTCCAGTAATATGCAAAGTGTCATAATCATTTAACAATTGTTCGGAACTTTCAGTAAGAATTTCAGATATATCTATAGGAAAATATTCAGTTTTAGGTTGTAATTTTGTAAGAATATCAAGAATCAATCTAGTTTTCACTGATGAGCCACTTCCAAGTTCTACCAAATTAGTATTCATATCAACATATAATGAAATACTACTTTGAAAGTTTTTTAAAATACTAATTTCAGTTCGTGTAAGATAATATTCAGGAAGTAAACAAATCAATTCAAATAAATCTGAGCCTTTTTTATCATAAAAAAATTTAGGATTGATAAACTTAGAATTTTGAGTTAGACTGGAAATAATTTCTTCAGCAAAAGATTTTTCAACTTTTGTAGCATGAGGTTTAAAATAACGAAGTTTTGAATCTACGACATATTTCTTATAATTATTTTTTTTATTTAAAAAATTACTCAATAATCAACTCTGTATTTTTTACATAAAATGCTTATGAAAATTTTTACGCTTAAAACATATTTCTTGATATACTTCATAAACATTAGATGAACATTGACCGATATATTAAAAATTGAACATTTAAAAAAATATTATATAAAAAAAAAAATATTCAGTTCAGAATCATCTGTAGTCAAAGCAATAGATGATATTACGTTTTCAATTAAAAAAGGAGAAGTATTTGTATTAGCAGGTGAATCAGGTTCCGGAAAATCAACCATAATAAAATTAATTCTTAAATCAATTCAAGCAGATGAAGGAAAAATTATTTTTGAAAATCAAGAAATAGATAATCAGAAAAAAAATTTGAATAAAATTAGAATGAATTGCCAAATGATTCAACAGGATCCTTATGATTCAATTAATCCTAGAATGCAAATTAAAGATATAATTTTAGAACCATTAGAAATTCACAATGTAGGAAATAAAGAAGAAAGAAACAAGAGAGTGTTAGAAGTGCTACACGAAGTTAAACTTGAACCAGTTGAAGAAATAATTAAAAAATACCCACATATGTTATCAGGAGGACAAAGGCAAAGAGTTGTGCTTGCTAGAGCACTAGCATTAAAACCAAAAATAATACTAGCAGATGAGCCAGTTTCAATGTTAGATGTATCAATTAGAGCAGAAATGTTAGAATTAATGAAACAATTGCAAAAAAAATACAACATTACTTTTATCTATATTAGTCATGATTTAGCAACAGCAAAATATTTTGGTCAAAGAATTGCAATTTTATATTTAGGAAAGATCGTAGAAACAGGTCCAATTGAACAAGTATTGAACAATCCAAAACATCCATACACCCAAGCGTTAATTGATGCAATTTCAGAACCAGATCCTGATAACATTAACAAAGTTAAAAAAATACGAATTAAAGAATCGTTAGTAGAAAGGGATATTGAGGGATGCAGATTCAAATCAAGATGCCCATATGCAATTGAACAATGTAAAACAGAACCTAATTTAGAGAAAGTAGGTAATGAGCATTTTTGTGCATGTTATGTTAAATTGAACTAACTAGTTTTGACTGATGGCATACGTTTGTCCTTATAGATGACAACATTAGAAACGCCATTTTTAGGAAAAACACCATAAATCAATTTAGCTTTTTGAATAACAGAGTCTTTTAATGAAACCATAATGAATTGACTTTCTTTAGATCGTTCTTCTAAAATTGTTGAAAGTCTTTCAGCATTAGGTGCATCAAGGTGTGCATCGACTTCATCAAACAAATAGAAAGGAGAAGGTTTGAGTTTTTGTAATGCAAGCACAAATACAATTGCTGCAAGAGTTTTTTCACCTCCACTAATTGATGTGGATTCTCTTTTAGGTTTATTTAAAAATTGGATTAAATATGAAATACCAGAATTAAAAATATCATCCTCATTTTGCAATTCTAACCACGCATTACCACCAGTCATTTTATTAAAAATTAATCTAATTTCTTTATCAACTCTATCAAATGCATCCAAAAATGTTTGTCGTTTATCTTTTTCAATATCCTCTATAAATTTAACAATTGTATTTCTTTCTTCTTCTAAAGAATTTTTTCGTACAGACATTGATCTATAACCGTATGAAACTTCAAGATATGTTTCAGGAGCTTTTGCATTTAATGAATTAAGTGAAGTTAACTCTGAGCTTAAACCCAGAATAATTGCTTCAACGTTAAAGGTTTCCATATTTTTATCAAATCCAAATCCGGAAAGAATTTGTCGTAATTTTACTTCATTTTGAGCTAGATCATCTAAATCACGTTTCAAAGAGTCAGATTTACGGTCAGAATCAGTAATTTGTTTAGTTAATTCCTTATCTTTTTCAGTTAAAATTTTAAGTTTTTCATCAATGTCTTGAACTTTATCAATTGAAGAACCGGAAGTTGAAATTAAATCCTGCTCTTTTTGTCTCAATTTTTCTAAAACTTCTCGCTTAGGGTCTTTTTGTTTTTCTAAATCATAAATTTTTATTTTGATTTGTTCAGATTCAGAATTTAGAGAATTTTCCTCTTGATTTAATCGGGTTATTTGAGATTTTTCACGATTATCTTGAGTTTGGTTATTAGTTAATTCTGAAGATTTATCACGATATTGATTCATAATTGTGGTGTATAATGTTTCAATATCAGATTTTTTAATATTAATTTTTGATAACTCGCTTGCAATTCTACTTTGTTCTCCAGATGAATAGTTTTGCTCAACAATGTTAATACGCTCAACTAAGGATTCAACATGAGATTCATTAGTAGATACTTCAGATTTAATAATATTATTTCTTGAAGTTAAATCAGAATTTCTTTTTATTAATTGTTCTTTCATATTCTTTGCAGAATTAATTCTGATCTTAAGATTATCATAATTTTCAGATGTAGATGTTAAAGAATTTTCAGAAATCGCCAGTCTATCAGAATATGATTGAATAGAATCATCTAATTTTTTTAATGAATGTTTTTTCTTTAACATATATTTTTTTATTAAACTAATGGATTGAATTAAGCCATCAATATCACTACTCATTGAAATAAATTTTGTAAGCTTAGAGATTTTTGAATTAATATCAATTACAACTGTACCTCCTTTTGCTTCAAAGAATTCACCATCAAGAGTGACGGATTTGTAGCCTGATTGAGATAAATAATAAGCAGAATCACGATTTTTAGTCAAAATTATATTTCCAAATAGAAAAGTTTTGAGTGAAAAATAGGCATCAGCAGAATTAACAAAGTCAGACAATACACCAATTATACCAGGTTCCTTTGGCAAAGTGAGTTTGAATTTTGGAATTGCATCAAGGGGTATGATTTTTAGTTTTGGAAGATGTTTAGATCTTGCAACCTCAGCAATTCCAAGCAATGTTGCAAAATCTTTTACAACTAGTGCTTTTATCCAATCAGAACTAACTGCAAGAACAGCGCGTTCATATTTTTTATCCCATGAAATCATCTCATAAACAATTCCATCAATGCCCAATTTTGCACTATCCTCCTTTAATTTTGCAACAGTATAGTCTTCATGCATAAATCCTTTTACAGTTTTAATTTTTGATTCATATTGATTTGCAGCTTTATCAGATTTCTCTAGAATGAATCCCAATTCATCAATATCATTAGTTATTTTTAATTTTTTTTCTTTTAATTTATGAATTCTAGATTTTAATTCTAATATGGTTGCATTATGATTACTAGTTAATGAGGATAATTTAGATTCCAAACTAATTAGCTCAATGATATCCTTTTCTAATTGAATAAATTTTTTAAAATTTGACTGTATTTTTAATTTTGAATCGTTGTATTCGTTTTGTACTGTAGAAAGATTTAGTTTAACATTATTTAATTCAGTAGTCAGGTTTTTAATTTTATTATCAATATCAGTTTTTTTTGTCGCAGCTTCAGACTGTGCTGTAAGAATTTTGTTTCTATCAGAATCAACTAATTCTAAATCAGAATTAATTTTATTTTTTTGAACGTTAATAGTTTCAATTACATTTTTAATTTGTTGAATTTCAATATCTATATTTTGTCGCGTATGATCTATTTCTTCTAATTCAATTTTAATTTGGGGTATGCGCAAATCGATTTGTTCAAGTCTTTTGTTGGATGCAAAAATAGCAGTATTATCAATTTCATATTGTTCCATTGCAGAACTAATTTCGGAATCAAAGATGGCTTTAGCCTTAGTATAATCACTAGCAGCATTCATCAAAGTAGATTTTTCAGACTCTAAAACTCTAATTTCTCCCTTCAAAATAGTTTGTTGACCACCAAATGAATTCATTCCTTGTTTTAATTCATCTAAAGTTGATTGTTTTTCAAATTTTTTACCAGAAATCACCTTCATTTTATTGGCAGCAGCAATAGCTTTGTACCGATTTAACTCACGTTCCAAAAGATCATGGCGTAATTTTTGATTTCGTTCCTCCTCCAATTCGTCAATTCTTTTCTTAATTTCACCCATTTTGGCAAGTGCAATTTCAAGTCGTCTATCAGCTTCATCAAGTTGTTTAATTGATTCAGATTTCTTTTCATCAAAATATGACAATCCAATTAAATCCTCAATAGTATTTCTTTTTTCTTCAGGTGTAAATTCAGATATTCTAGTTACTGTTCCTTGCTGTACGGCATTAAGTTGTCCCAAACCAGCATTTGCCATATCAAGTAAATCAAGAATGTGACTTCGTTGAGTTTCTTTTTTATTAAGATAGTAAGTATTTTCACCATTTTCATCCAATTCTCTAGTGATCTCAACTACATCACTATCAACAGGAATTTTTCTATCAGTATTATCAAAATGCACACTTGACCTGGCCATTTTAGGACCACGACGGGTAGCCTCAACATCATGAATTAAAGATCGCAGTTTATCAACTCTCATAACTTTTGGTTTATTCTCACCCATTGCAAAAATTATTGCATCCAAAATGTTACTTTTACCAGAACCATTTGGGCCAGATATCGAAACAAGTCCAGGTTCAAAATTAACAGTGGTATTAGTGAATCCAAAAGATTTGAATCCAAATATCTCTACTTTTTTAATATGAACCATTAGAGATCATTTTTAATTAGATAGGATAATCGATACTTAACAATTTTTGTTGACTCTATTGATTAATTTTTCTTGTTACATTATGAAATTTTTCGTAGTGGGGGTCATTATGAAATAATTATTATCAAAAATTTCTACTTAAATTGAGCCTAAATATTATTTATAAAAAGACAATTATTCATTTGCAACAAACTTTTCACAATCATCCTTTGCTTGAACATCAGAAGTTTGTTCTATCGGATGTTTCATTAAATATGCACTTGCAGGTTTAATTGGACCGCCAATTTTTCTATCAAGAGCAATTTTTGCCAATCTAATTGCATCAATTACAATACCTGCAGAATTAGCCTTATCGTCAACTTCCAAACGAACTTCCATATTATACGGTTGATTTGCCCATTGACGACCTTCAATTCTCATAAACATTAGTTTGGTATTACCTAAAAATGGAATAAAATCTGAAGGGCCAACATAAATTTGATCATCTGCCAATCTTTCTTTTAATTGACTCTGAACACTTTCAGTTTTAGAAATTTTCTTAGAAACAAGCCTATCTTGTTCCTTCATATTTAGAAAATCAGTATTTCCACCTACGTTAATCTGATATGTTTTTTCAATCTTTGTTCCTCTATCGCTGCATAATTTAGCTAAAGTTCTATGAACAATGGTTGCACCGACTTGTCCCTTAATGTCATCACCAATACATGGAATATTTTTTTCTTGGAATTTTTTTGCCCACATTTCATCAGATGCGATAAAGGATGGGATACAATTAACAAATGCAGTATGAGTGTCCAGACACACTTGAGCCCAAAATTCAGTAACCTTATCAGAGCCTACAGGAAGATATGAGACAATAATTTCAACGCCAGTATCTTTGATCACTTGTTTTACTTCATTAGTGATTTGTTCAATAGTTTTATTACTAGTGAGAGGATTAATTTTATTTTCCACCCAAATTCCAACACCGTCCAATAAAGGGCTTTCATAGATCATTGCATCGGTTTTAGGCATGTCATCTTTTGCAATCCAATTAACCATGTTAGGATATTCATAAATTGCATTCATCAATTTGTTCCCGACTTTATTTTCAGCAACATCAAAGCCACAAACAAAGTCAATATCATGGATTCCATATCCTGCCAATTTATCATGGATGATTCCAGTAACTTCTTGAGAAGGATTCTTGCTATAATATTCAATACCTTGAATTAATCCAGAAAAACAATTACCAATTCCAACTAATCCAACTTTAATCCTTCCAGTCATATCTAATCTAGTAAAATAAACCAGTTTAAAGCTTACTTAGGTAAATAAAAAAACCTATTATTTAATGTAAAATAGAGTTAAAGTATGATATCATCAGAGATCACAATTAAAGAATTTAAAAAATTTGATTTAGAAGAGGGCTATCTAATAGATGGATTTCCATCAGTAGGATTTAGCAGTGCAATTGCAACTGAATCAATGATATACACATCTCAATTTGAATTAGCAGGAATAATTGATTCAAAAATATTTCCACCAATTAGTGTGATAAAAGGAGGGAAACCAAATTACCCATCAAGAATTTTCATTAATGAAAATTTGAAAGTAGCAGTGTTTTCATCATATCTTAATTTAGATCAGACACTGCATAGAGAAGTATCAGAATTAATGTTAGAATGGTCAAAAAAACATAAAATTAAATTAATTGTAAGTAGTGTAGCAGTAAAATCAGAAAAAGAAAACTCCAAAATGATGGGAGTTGGAAGTACAGATGCAGCTAGAAAAAAAATTGAAGAATCAGGATTAAAAGTTTTAGAGAATGGAACAATTCCAGGAATTCCGGGAATGTTACTAAATGAAGGAAGTATTACAAATCAAGACGTAATTGTAATAGTTTTCAATACATCTGGAAATGGCCCAGATTTTAAATCCAGTGCAGAATTATGTATGGCAATGTCAAAATTAATCCCAGGGGCATCATGTGACATACCATCGCTACTAAAAGAAGCTCAAAAAGCAGAAGCTACAATAAAAGAAACACAAGAAGAATCAACTAACCTGAAAGAGTCAATGTATAGATAATTTTTTGATTATGAATACATAATTATGAAAAAACTATGATTCAGATAATAGAATTTGCATCTTTAGTCATAATAATATCAGCTTCAGGAGTAATGTCACCAGGACCACTATTTGCAGCAAACATCACATATGGTTTAAGAGAAGGAGTAAAATCAGGAATTAAAATTGCAATTGGTCATTCAATTGTCGAACTTCCATTAGTAATTTTATTAGGAATTGGAGTATTTTCTTTAGAAATTTTTCCAGAATTTAAAACAGTCATATCAATTTTTGGAGCATTTACACTTTTTGGATTTGCAGCGATACAAATTAAAACAATATTAGAAAAAAACCAAGGCATTTCAGAAAAACCAACACATGGACCTGTAATTACAGGCATTTTACTAAGTGCGTTAAATCCATTTTTTATAATATGGTGGATAACGGTAGGATTCAAATTAATTTCAGATTCAATGATCATATGGGCATTTGCAGGAATACTAATTGTATTTGTATCACATATTTGGATGGATTTTGCATGGTTAGGTATTACAGCATATCTAGCGTCAAAAAGTAAAAAAATTATTTCAAATAGAAATTATAAAATAATGATATTAGGACTAAGTATCACATTAATTTATTTTGGTATTACATTCCTAATTGATGGAATTACTTAATCACAATCAAAAATTTTAATTTTAGTGTAACATTGATTGATAAATAAATTATTCTTTGGATAAATCAATTTCCATGTTTGAAACATTACGTAGTTTTCCATCCTCTGAAGTAAGGGAATCAGAAGAAATTCTAACATCGCTAATTACATATCCAACTGTAGACATTCTTTTAACAATCATTTGAGACACATCTACAGCTTGGGTAATTCTTTTTCCACGAGCTTTGATAGTAACAGACGGTCTAGTTGAAAGCTGAGTTAAAGTTGCAGAAACATAATTCATAATGGGTTTTGTGCCAATAAAGATAACATTACGCTCTTCATAGATATGAACATCATGATTTTCTTCAGCAGTATTTGTTGGTTCAGGTATTGGTGAAAATTCAGAAATTGGTTCTGGTATAGATTCAGAAATTGGTTCTGGTATAGATTCAGAAATTGGTTCTGGTATAGATTCAGAAATTGGTTCTGGTATAGATTCAGATGTCGGTTTAGTTCTAAAATCAAATTCAGATAAAATATCTTCTGCATCATTAGATTTTTTGTTAGTGCTCATTAGAAATTCCTATATTACCAACATGACTTCATCTTTTATTTAATTTTTCAGGTGTTTTCCTTGTAAATAATCATCAAATAATTTTTCAAGATCATTATCAGAAGGACAATTTTTAATTTGTTCTACCAAATCAGGTTCCTCAATCTCATAGCAATTCATCAGATCTTGAGAATCCTTGAATACCAATATAGCCTTATTTTTAAAAATACAATGATATAATTTTTCTTTCTCCATATTATCAGGATTGAAATTCACACCATTTGTATCAGCAGATACAGGATAATCCATAATCTTACTAAATTATCATAATATTTAGAGATTAACTTAAAAGAAAAAATCTAATCATGGCAAAATAATTGCAAAAAAATAAATTCAAAAATTATTAATTTGAAAATAATTTAAAGATATTAGGAAATGCTAGAAATAACTCTCAAATTTATAAAATGTCCAAAGTGTAATTCTAAATTAGATTTAGAAATTTATAAAAATAAAGAGGAAATTATTGAAGGCATTTTAAAATGTGAAAAATGTCAGATATTATTTCCAATTATTGATAAAATTCCAATTATGTTCATTAATTTTAAAGAATATCTTTTAGATCATAAAATTTTAAGTGGAAAATTATATAGATTATCTTCAACATATGAAATGAAAAAATTTCTAAAATTATCACTAAATAAATTAAGTTGGGATAAAATAGATAGAACAGAAATAGAAGAAAGATGGGTACACATCTATAGAAATAATAAAAACAATAAATTTTATAAAATAATTAAAACTCATTTAGAAGTAATTCCAAAATCAAAATTAGTTTTAGAGTATGGTTGTTCAATTGGAATCATAAGTAACCATGTATCAAATTCAAGCAAAATGGTTTTTGGAATAGATAAGTCATTTAATGCAATTCAGATTGCAAAAAAAAATCAAAAAAATAATTTGGATCATATTGTATCAGACTTTATATCAACACCATTTGGGAATAAAAAATTTGATTTAATAATTGGATTAAACATACTAGAACTAATAGAACCAAATATTTTATTGAACCAAATATCTAAACAAATTTCATCTGGACATATTTTGATTTCAGATCCTTATGATTACAAGCGTGGAATTAATTCAGTAAAATATAAAATGAATGACTATGAAATACGGAAAAAATTAAAAGAATTAAAATTCAAAATTAGTAACAAAACAAAGTACCCGTCATTTATACCATGGAATTTAAAACTTTATGATAGAGCAAGTTTGAACTACAAAGTCGACATAGTAATTGCAAAAAAGTAATTTTCGACATATTTCTTATTTTCAATATGGATAATTGTAATTTTAAAAAATTATCATAGAAGTTAATAAAGAAAATAAAATTAATCCAAAATACAATAATAATCAAATTAACTTGGACTAAGTATTGGGAAGAGTAATTTTCCACATAGATTTTGATTATTTTTATGCACAATGTGAGGAAGTAAGAAGACCAGAATTAAAAACAAAACCAGTATGTGTCTGTGTATTTTCAGACAGAGGAGGAGATAGTGGAGCTATTGCAACTGCAAACTATACAGCTAGAAAATACGGAGTAAAATCAGGAATACCTATTTCATTTGCAAAAAAAAGGCTTGAACAAAGAAGTGATGCTGTATTTCTACCAGTGGATTTTGAATATTATTCTGAGATGACTGAAAAAGCAATGGAGATAATTAAAAAAAATGCAGATATTTTTGAATATGTTGGAAGAGATGAAGCTTATTTGGATGTAACAAAAAGAGTTGATGAAGATTTTAAGAAAGCAAGTCATCTTGCCCAACAAATTAAAAATATGATAAAAGCAAATTTGAAATTAAGTTGTTCAGTAGGAATTTCATCAAATAAATTAATATCAAAAATAGCTTCAGATTATCATAAACCAGATGGTTTAACAATTGTTGAGCCAAATAAAATTGAACAATTTTTAGAACCACTTAATATTAGAGTAATACCGGGGATTGGGAAAAAAACAGAACAGAGATTTCAGGAAATGAATTTAGAAACAATTCAAGATTTAAAAAAAATAGATGTATTTACATTAAATAAAGAATTTGGAAGAAAAAATGGAACTTACATCTATAATGCCATCAGAGGAATAAATGATGAACCAGTAAAAGAAAAAGAAGAAAGCATACAATATAGTAAAATCATCACATTAAAACAGGATTCAAAAGATGAAAAATTCTTATTAGAAAATTTGAAGGAATTGTGTATACAAGTGAATGAAGTGATTAAAAAAAATAATAAAATGTTTAAATCAGTAGGGATACATTTAGTCCAATCAGATTTAACAAATAAATCAAAATCAAAAATGTTAAAAAATTCAACAAATAATCTAGAAGAATTAGAAAAGAATGCAAGGCAACTACTAACAGATGCATTAGACAATCAAACAATGACAATTAGAAGATTAGGAATAAAAGTATCAGATCTTACAGAAATTACAGGACAAAGAGATATTACAAATTATTTTTAAAGGCAAAAATTTAATTTTTAATATTATCTGAATCCAATTTGTTTAAACGCCTAGATTCTATAACTATTACAATCAAAATAAAAGCAAATAACCAGGGTAAAAACATTATTTCACCTGCAATTTTATGATATTCTTCCCATGCAACAGGATCAGTTGTAACTTTGAGTGCATACCAGGATAGAGAAAAAATACGAATTAAATTAACACCGATGGTTCCGATAATACCTAAAATAAAATAGATTATTTTACGATTTCTTGGAATATTCATTTTTAACATGAATGCACCAATGACTAATGAAAAAATTATGATACTATGAACTCCCGCAGATGGCCAAAAAACTTGCAATGCCATTGAACCATGTTCCCCGCGTAAAAACATAATATTATCACGAGCTACAGCAGTACCCAAATCAAGAAAAGTGATTAGCCAGACATTAGCCTGAACAAAGTATGGAACAATGTATTGTAATGGGCCAAGTGTGTCATATGGAAAAAATGCATCTAACGAAAGAATTATTGCAGTACCACTAAGAAAAATTGGACCAGCAGGGGCAATTCTAATCCAGCGTTTGCCAAAGAAAATAGTTAATCCAACAACAATGAAAATTGTCATTACTATAAAATCCCACATCCAAGTCCAAGAATAAATTAATTGTACATTAAATTGTGTTGCAGATTCAATTAGAAATTCTCTTAAACCATATTCTAATGAAAGTAAATAGAAAATCGTCAATAACGCGATAGGAATTAAAGAAAATAATCTTTTTTTAGAAATAACGATCTTTAAGCCAATTAATTCAGCAACAACAAAAATTAACGCAAAAAAGTAACCGCCCCTACCCTCATTCCAACTCCAGGCAATTGAGTCAGGAAATACGATAATTGCAAAAAGAATCGGACTAGAAATTATGAAAATACCAAATATAAGATTCCAATTCTGCATACAAAATAATTTAAGAATGGTAAATAAATATCTGAATCCATTAATAATTTGTCAATAATTAGAACATAAAATAAGAATAGAAAATTAGTCTTCAGAATCTTCTAATTCGTCTGGATCAGAATTTTGTCTACTAGGTCTTATTGGAACATAAATTATTGTCATAATTGGTATGATATTCACTAGATGATACATTCTAAGGTTGTAAAAATTTACCTAAATAGTGATTTCTAATCCATCGAAATTAAAAATTGATCCTGCATTCAGTTTTGAGGGATTTGATTGTTGTAAAGTAAGTAATTAGAAGAATCAAAATAGCAATTATTCTAATTGGAATTTCATAATTTGTTAAAAATGCAGTGGCAGTAGCACCAACAGAACCAAATGTGGAAATCATAGAAAATCCAATTGGACCACAACTACATGCACCAGCGACAGACCCTACAGTGGTACCAAAAATACTTGTACTCATTTTTTGTTTTGAATTTTTAAGATTAATTATTCTAAACAAATTCATAGGAATAACTAATGCAGACAATCCGGAAAGCATTATAATTAAAATAAATCCCAATTCACTTCCTGATGGTATATGAGTGACAAAATAAGGATCTATGAATATAAATTCAGAGATAAATAACAAACTAATCATCATAGATGAAAAAATTGTTAACGATATTGCAAGAAATTTAAAATTAGAGAAAATAATTTTAAAAATTTTAATCATTTAGATCATTGATTCCAAAATTTTCTGGAATACAGAATAAGGTTGTGCACCACTAATTTGTTTTTGACCATAGTCCGAACTTATTATAAAGAATCCTGGAGTTCCTTTAACACCATTATCTCTTGCTTGTTGAGAATTATACTGTACTCGTTTAGAATATTTTTCAGAATCAAGACATTCATCAAATAATTTCATATCAAGATTCAAATTAAATGCAAAAGCTTTCAATCTTTCAGAACTTGCCCATCCATTATCAATTTTAGATTCTTGTAAAGTGTACAGAGAATCATGATATTCCCAATACATGTTCTGATCATTAGCACAATATGTTGCTTGAGCAGCTTTTGCAGAATCCTTACCTAAAAATGCAAAATCAACAAACACTAAATTTGCTTTTCCAGTTTCAATATAATCACGCATAATCATAGGCTTAGTATTGTGAAACCAATTATAACATTGATGACATTGATAATCACCAAATTCAACAATAGTGATAGGAGCTAAAGGATCACCTAAAATTGGCGAACCCATAGCCGTAGAGATACTTCCATGAGTCCTAGTCATATTAACATCAAATGTTTTGTCAATAGATGAATACATAGATGCAATAATTACAATAATAATCGAAATTGCAATAATACAAAATATTGGAATTTTTTTGTTCATAAATTAAAACAGTAAAATGAGTTAAAAAAACTTATTCTAAATTATGAGATGATTTTTTTCTAAACAAATTTATAAATTTGTCAAGGATAGTGTCAATTGGGCATACATCACACGAAATTGATGATGAATGGGTTTCAAGATGTTTAAGAAATTTTTCACGAGAATTTAAAACTAAATCGCATTTTTCACAATAAACTTTAGAATTATTAAAATTAGAAAATTTTTTCATAGTTAGTTGGTAAAATTATTACTTATAAAGATCATGTTAAAAATCAAGTACGAATTATAGATAATGGATTCTCATGTGAACATTTAATTCAACTTGGTATTGAGTCATAAAACCACAATGTGTACATGAAAACATATTGTCTAGTTGAATTTTAGAATAATTTTTCAATACTTTACCATTTACAGAAGTAATACTAATGAATTCGTCCTTAGAAATTACAGCAAAATTAGAACCCTCATTAATTGAATCTAAATATTCTTTAATTGCAGATATTACTTTTTCAATATCTAAAATATCATCATCATCTAAAGTCGATAATGTGAATTGAAGATTTTTTAAAGTGGGAATAGCTTCAACTTTATCTGCCACATAAATTAGTAATTCATGTTGAACCGATGAAACATCTTTACAGTCAATTGTGAGCATAAAATTCCAGAGATAACTCAATATTTTAGTTTAACATAAATGTGAAAATGATTATTATGTATCAACATTACAAGTGAGATAATATGAGAAATTCAGAAACATTTGGAGTTGAAAAAGGATATGGAAAAGAAATAGTAGAATGGTTAAATGAGCAATCAAAAATACAAAATAACAAACTAGAAGCAAGATTATATAATTATGAAATTTCAACAAAAAATTTTGGAGATTTTGAAATGTTTTCATGGATGGGGGATGTACAAATTGCAAGAAGAATGATAATCAAAGCAAGTAAAAAATTCAAAATTAAAGTTATTGAAGGAGGATACAGACCAAAAGAAAAAATCTTTCAAATGAAAAAATTTGACTTTGCCAAAGTCAAAAAAGGAGATAAAACAATTGGACAATTAGAATTTTCTATTTCACGATTTGGTAACGCTCAATGGGAAATACAAGATGAAGAAAGACATTAATTTTTATTATAATGAGGAGAGATTTCAATGAAAATTGGGATAATAGGAATTGGAATGTTAGGAGAAGCAGTAGTACTAAATTTACTAAATTTAGGATATGATGTTGCAGTATACAACAGAACAAAAGAAAAAATGAACAACGTTGAGAAAAAAGGTGCAAAGGTAATGGATTCACCAAAAATTATGGCAGAAAATACAGAGTTAATAATTATCATAGTAAAAGATGCAATAGCAGTAAGAGAAGTATCATTTGGAAAAAATGGAATCATAGAAAGTAAAAATAAAAAATTAATAGTTGCAGATATGAGTACAATCAATTCTGATGAGTCAAAAAAAATTGCAGATAAATTTCAACAGAATCACATAACGAAATTAGAAATTCCAGTCATGGGAGGACCAAATGTAGCAATTACAGGAGAATTAGTAATGATGATATCAGGTTCAAAAGATACTTTTAATTATTTAAAACCAATATTTGAAAAAATTGCAAATAAAGTATTTTTTGTAGGAGAACAAGGAGTTGCTAATTCAATCAAACTTGCAATGAATTTGCAAATTACGATGTTAGCATTATCACTATCTGAAGGAATAGTATTACTTAAAAAATCAAATATTGACCCAAAGATTTTCCTAAAAGTTCTTAATTCAACATATTTTAAAACCGGAATGAGTGAAAATAAAGCATTTAAAATGATAGAAGGCAATTATGATGCAACTTTCACCTTAGCAAATTTAAGAAAAGACATTACAACTATGACAAATGCTTCAAAAGAGTTAGGAATAGAATTACCAATGATGAGTAAAGCTGAAGAAATTTATAAAAATGCCGTTAACTCAGGATTAGGAAGTTTAGATTATACAGGAATTATTGAATATATTAAAAAAATCAACAATATAAAAAATTAAGAAACTAAAATTTTTTTAAGAATCTACGATATGTAAAACCAAAAATCACCATAGAAATACCAGTAATAATACTCCACATCACAAAAGATGAAATATCAAATTCGGACATAAATTAGAAAAGAATTTCAAACATCTAAAGTTTAGGATTACAGGAATAAATATTCCTGAAACAATTCTGAAACATCTAAATAGATTTGAGATAAACATAATTTGTGCCTGAATTTAGATGTATTGATTGTGGAAAAAGACTATTTCATGAGAATGAAACAACATTAGAAGTTGAAAAAACAGTTCATTCAAAATTTTGTAGAAAAACTAAAGGCGAAACCCACAGTTACATGCACAGAGATCCAGAACATATGCAAACATTTGACATAGAAAGAGAAAACGATACGGCAGGTCAACCAGTATTAAAAAAATAAAATTTTTAGGTATACTCAAAATTATATTCTAGATAGTTATTATCAAATTTGCATGTCTGAAAAATATAATTATGATTTAGTCATTGTGGGAGCAGGTCCAGCCGGATCATCAGCAGCGTTTGCAGCTGCAAAAAATGGAATTAAAGTAGCATTAATTGAAAAAGAAAACGAGATTGCAGAAACAGTAAGAACAAGTGGAGTAACATGGATTGAAAGTATCAAGGAGTTTGGAATTCCAGATAATTGCTATAATAAGATTAAAAATTTTTCATTTGTATCATCAAATAATCAAGTTACCATTTCAGATTCAGTGGCTACAGCTGCAGTATTAGATGTAAGAAAAACATATCGATGGTTAGCCGATGAAGCAAAAAAAATGGGAGCAGATATTTTTTTAAAAACTAACATTAACGAAGTTATTAAAAATGAAGAAAACGATATTGTAGGAGTTAGTGGTATAGGAATAAATGGAAAAATAATATTTAATTCCAAAGTAATTATTGATGCTACAGGATTCACATCCACAATTTCTAAGGCAATGGGTTTTGTTACACAGTGGAAAAGATTTGGAGCAGGCGCTGAATATGAAGCAAAAGTAGAAAATGTTGATTCAGAAACATGGTGGTTAATGGTAGGACAGGAATATACTCCTGCAGGATATGCATGGATCTTTCCATTAGGAAATAATATTGTTAGAATAGGAGTGGGGGTAGGAAAACCAGAATCAAATGTAGACCCGACTCAAAGACTTAAAGAGATAATAGAAAAAAAATTGGGACCTATAGAAAAATTAGGAAAAATTACACCATTAGAATTTCATTATGGATTAATTCCAAATGATGGATTGTCGCGCAAAACAGTTTTCAATAATTTAATCTTAGTTGGAGATACTGCAGGTCAAGCAAACCCATTGGTATTAGAAGGAATTAGATATGCAATAAAATTTGGAAGAGTTGCAGGAGAAGTTGCATCAAATGCAATTAAAAATAAAAAAACAGATGAAAAATCCCTGTATCCGTATGAAGAAAATTGGAGAAATGCAATTGAATCCAAAATTAGCTCTGCAGGAAAAATTCAAGATAGATGGATAGGGTTATCAGATGAACAATGGGATAAGGAATTAGACATAATCAAAGAATTGAAAATAGAGGAATTTTTAGATTTTATTAAAGCAGATTTTGGACTATCAAATATATTCAAACTGGCAATGAATCATCCAAAATTAGCAGTAAGGCAATTATTTAGTTTGATTAAAGGAAAATAATTGAAAATATCAAAATTTAATGTAATTTTAAAAATTTAGTCAGAAAAGATTTTTTTCGTTCAAATGAATTGGTAGTAATCACTAAATAGTCATATTTTAAGTAAATACATATAGATTAATTGATGGATAAGAAAATTTTAGCAGGAATAATTGCAGGAATAATTGCAGGAATAATAATAGTTGTGGCTATGGCATTTTCATTAAATTCAGAATCACCAGAAAAATCACAATCATTCAAACCTGAAGAAAATGTATTGGTTGAAGAAAAATTACCAATCACACTTGAAGAAAAAGATGGACTAATCAAATTTACATCTTATGATGAAATTAAAGAATTTCTAAAAGATAACCAAAATCAACAGAATAATTTTTACTCAAGAAGTAAGGTCGGGGGTCCAATGATGATGGAAGATGCTCCCATAGTAGTAGCATTAGCTCCTGACATGGTAATGACTACAGAACCCCAAACCGCAGGTTCTGACACTTCTAACACAGACTTTTCTGGTACCAATGTTCAAGTAAAGAATGTAGACGAACCGGATTACATTAAAACTGATGGCAAATATTTCTATATTGTAAATCAAAACTGGCTTACAATTGTGGATGTGTATCCTGCAGAAAATGCCAAAGTAGTTCTAAAAATTGCCCTAGATATTGAGCAACAAAATCTTGAAAATATATTTCTAAATGGCGACAAATTAGTCATTTTCTATTATGGTTCTAGCCAAACTTATGAAATACCCCAATATGATTTTACACCATATCCGATCTACACTCCAAAAACATTTTCAACTATACTTGATGTATCTGATAAAGAAAATCCAAAGATTCTAACCAAGTATGAAGTTGATGGGGGCTATGTAAACTCTAGAATGATTGAAAATATTGTTTATCTAGTAACTAATTCGGGTGTTGATTACACTAATCCCATATTGCCACGAATAAAGGAAGGTTCTTCTATAATTTTACCTGATGTGTATCGTTTCCCAAATCCAGAAACATATTACACATTTAACACTGTAACTGCATTTGATGTATCTGGAAAACTACTAACCTCTGAGACATTTTTGATGGGATACTCTAACACAATTTATGTTTCTGAAGATAACCTATACATCACATATCAAAAAAATCTTCCATACAACTACTATGACACAATGAGTAAGGATAGATTCTTTGATGTGGTTGTTCCAATGTTACCTAAAGATGCTCAAGATAAAATTGAAATAATTCAAAACGATGTAACTCTTGACGCAAATACAAAATGGACTCAAGTTTCAAATCTACTGCAAAATATATACAACATACTACCAAATGATGAAAAAGAAAAGCTGTTTACACAAATTCAAATTGCATTAGAAGAATATGATTCAAAAATGCAATCTGATGTATCCAAAACTGTAATTCACAAGATAGGCTTAGATGAAGGTAATCTCAAATATGTTGCAAATTCCGAAGTTCCAGGATATGTCTTAAACCAATTTTCAATGGATGAAAGCGGGAATCGATTTAGAATTGCAACTACATCAGAATCTTTTTGGAGGGTTGGTTTTACATCATCAAGTAATGTCTACGTATTAAATGAAAATCTAAAACAAGTTGGTAGTCTAACCGAAATAGCTCCTGATGAGAGAATCTACTCTGCAAGATTTATGGACGATAAATTATTTCTTGTTACATTTAAACAGATTGATCCATTTTTTGTAATTGATCTTTCTGCAGATTCTCCAAAAATTCTAGGTGCATTAAAAATTCCAGGGTTTTCAAATTATTTACAACCATATGATAAAGATCACATAATTGGAATTGGTAGAGATACAAAAGTAAACGAGTGGGGAGGCGTACAAACTAATGGTGTAAAGATATCCATGTTTGACGTATCGGATTTTAAGAATCCAAAGGAAACTGACACTATTATAATTGGGGATAATTCTGTTGATTCTGAAGCACTGTACAGCCACAAATCTCTTCTTTTAAACAAGCAAAAAGATGTAATGTCAATTCCTATCAAGGGTGAAATCAAGGCAGTATTTGGTGAAGTAAAAACTGGTTCAGAGTATATTTATTGGAATGGATTTTTTGTGTATGGATTTAACAACAATGAATTTGTAAAAAAAGGTTCAATATCTCATTATACGGATATCAACTATAATTCCATTTACATGCCAGCAAGATCTATGTACATTGAGGATACATTGTATACTGTAATGGATGGAAGTATCAAAATGAATGATCTTACAAACATCTCAAATGAAATAAATCAAATCAATATTGGAAGTAATGGTGGACTAATTCCATATATCGATGTAAAAGTACCTTAAGAACAATATCCATTGATGAAATTATTGAAAATAGTGTTTGTTCACTACCTCTAAAATAAATTTTAGTCTACCAAGGTTTGAATAGATTTACCTTCAGGATCAAGAAGATTATAATTGAATTAAACATGAAGGAAATTATGGATCATGTAAGTAAAAAATTTGATGATTGGGCAATTAATGGAAAAGCAGAATCAATGGAAAAAGGACACGGAGTAAATGTCTTAAAATTTTTAAAAAAAATCTCATTTGACACCCCTTTTTCATTTTTAGATGTAGGATGTGGAAATGGATGGGTTATAAGATATGTATCAGACATACCAACATGTAAAAAAGCAATAGGAGTTGATAAAAGTAAAAAAATGATTTTACAAGCAAACAAGAAAATTAAAAATAAGAAAGAGAATTTTGTATATACGGATATAGAAACATGGAAATATAATGGTAAATTTGATTTTATTTTTGCAATGGAATCAATATACTATGCAAATTCAATTGAAGAAGCAATTAAGAAAATTTTTAAATTACTAAAACCAGGAGGAAAATTTTTCTGTGGTACAGATTTCTATACAGAAAATAAAGATACAAGAAAGTGGGCCAATATGATGAAAATTCAAATGCACTTACATTCAAAAAAAGAATGGGAAAAATTTTTTAAAAATGTCGGATTTAATACACAAACAAAACAAATCAAAGACTTGGAAGGTAATGAAAAATGGAAAAAAGAATTTGGAACACTATTCATTATAGGCACAAAACCCACAAAGTAATATTCAAATTATATTAAAAAATACTAACATTATGTGAGCTGGAGCACGATACGCTGCTACGGCAGAGGAAACTCCTCCCTCCATATAGGAAATGTGATCTGGAGATAGATAATCAGAGATGATTGGCAACGATGCAGAAAAGAATCCAATATGGCGCACGGTGATGGTGAGAACCTGAGATTTCCATAAAAGGAATGAAATAGACGACCCACATGGAGCAAAGCCAAACAGAACCATAGGTTCCTGTACCAGGTTCAGGTAGGCTGCAAAGCGAAATATCGTGAAAACAGAAGGAGGGTTACTCCCAGCACACATATTTTTTATATTATTTTAAAATTGAAACCTAGTTGTTTTTGAAAATACTAGAAACCTTTTGGTAATTTACCTTTAGAAGATTTGGTAGATTCAGGTTCTGCTTTTGTTTCAAATCCCTTTGGTAATGCACCACCTTTCTTGTTTTCGGTAGTTTCTTGTGTAGTTTCGGGAGCTGCATCATATACATTTCTTGTTGTTTTATAATTGGTATCTGACTTTAATTGAGCCTCACCTCTATTAGTTTGATATCCACCAGATGATGCACTAGTTTGGTATCCAACAAGATCACTTGGATCAATTCCTTGTTGTCCTACGGATTGCTTTTTAATTGATCTACTGCTGATAAAGAAAAACCCAATACCAGCTACTGCAGCTAATCCAGCCATCCCATAAATAATCATAATTGGAAAACCACCAGTGGAGGTTGTCATAAACTCAGCAGGAGGAGTAGGAGTAACACCAACAATTTCAATACCGTCTAAAATATCCAAAGCACCAAATCCAATAGTATACAAATTTGCTTGATCAGAAGATTGAACACTTCTTACAATGTAAAGTTCATCTGCCATCACTTCTGCCTCAAATACACGTTCAACTTGTCTACCTTCCCTAAGACTGCTCTCACCCATAGTCCAACTTGATACAACAAATCCTTTAATTTCATCATCTAACCCAAATGTACTGGCATCGGCATTGATTCCAGTTGGATCAAATAAGAAATGCCAATTAGTTAATGGTTGTTCTAAAATAAAATCAGCATTAATTAATTCTCGATTAAGAATATTTTCAGCTTCAGTTCCGACAAAAGTTTTGTAAAGTATAGGTTCCTCAGTTTCAAGAATACCAAGAGGAATATTGATTTCAATACCATCAATTTGAATTGGAGATGTAGTTGTAAGTCCTCGCCATCCTAAATCAATTAATTTTTTTTGAGTATCTTCAGTAATAACATAATTAGCAATAGTGCCTTCCAAGATTACGCGATAGTCAATTGAGGTTTGAATATTTCTACCTTTTAGATGAAAATCGTAGGAAACATTCAAGTCTGAAATTTGTGCTTGACTTCCATCGGATTTAATTCCATTGTTAAGTTTAGTAATTAATTCTCTAACACCAGGATTGGTTGCATCCGCAGTTCCAGAAGTAGTCCATTCAGTTCCCCCCAATGCATCAAACAAGTCACCACCATTTGGATATTCAACAAATACAGTTTTGAGATAACTTATCTTAAATGGAGATTCAGCATTATTGGGATTAATTCTAGAATCCAATTGTGCACCCAAAGCAGATGTACTAGATCCAATAACAATAAGACCAGCAAGTAAAATGGTTAAAATTATAGCCTTAGTCACGTGTAAAATTCGAAAAATAGGCGTAATAAACTTATCCTAAAAATTTTGAATAGATGCCAATTTAATTAAAAAATAAATCTTCTAAAAAGTAATATGTAGTAATAAATTTAGAAAATATACTTCGGAGGATATGATATGATTACAGTACTAGCAGGAGGAACAGGATCAGTTAAACTAGTCAGAGGATTAGTTGCTCAACATGACAAAGTTAATGTCATAACCAATGTCGGTGACAATTATTGGTTATACGGACTTTACATATGTCCAGACATTGATACAATAATTTATGGATTAGCAGATTTACTTGATCAAGAAAAGGGTTGGGGAATTAAAAAAGACACATTTAATTTTTTAAGACAAATGGAAGTATTTGGCGAGGAAACATGGTTTGGAATAGGAGATAGAGATGCTGCAACTCATCTAATTAGAACAAACATGTTAAAAAACGGAAGAAACCTTAGTGATATTACAAAATGGATGTGTGGAAAATTTGCAGTTACTGCAAACATAATTCCTGTAACAGATAACACAGTAGAAACAAGAATTACTTCAAACAAAGGAGAATTACATTTACAAGAATATTGGGTTAAACATAGAGGAATGGATCCTGTAGAGGGAATTCAATATATCGGGGCAGAAAAAGCTAGACCAAACCCAGAAGCAATCAATGCAATACATGATTCAGACATGGTCATAATAGCACCAGGTAATCCTTTAACATCAATTGGTCCAATGCTACAAATTAAAGGAATTAGAAAAGAATTATCAAAAATAAAGAAAAAAGTAGTTGCAGTAAGTCCATTAATTGGAGATAAATCAATTAGCGGTCCTGCAGATAAATACATGAAAGCTGCAGGAATTGAATCAAATGTATATGGATTAGCAAAAATGTATTCAGACGTATGCTCAAATTTAATTATAGATACAAAGGATAAAGCATCAATAAGTAAAATTAGAGATTTAGATATGAAGGCATATGATACAAAAATTACTATGAAAGATAAATTGGCAGAAGAAGCATTAGCAAATTTTATTTTAAAACAAGTACACGTTTAATTTGAAAGTAGCAGCAATTATTCCAGTAAAGACATTTTCAAATGCCAAAACACGATTACATCTACCTCCAAATAAAGTTGAAGAATTATGCAAAATCATGTTAGAAGAGATATTGCAGGTATTATCAATATCACCAAAAATTGAAAAAATAATTCTGATTACGAAAGAAAAAAAAGCAATAGAAATTGGTAAAAAATTCAATACCATAATAATAATAGATGAAAAAGAAGAAAGCGTAAATCACGCAGTTTCTCTTGCAGACAAATATCTTTTAGAAAATAATTTTAATGCATCAATTGTATTTCCTCAAGACATCCCAAATATCAAAACACAGGATATTGATTTTATGTTAAAGTATCAAATGCATCCAAATTTTGTAATCATAATTCCATCAAGAAAATTTGATGGAACAAATGCCTTAGTTAGAATGCCTATAGATATCATAAAAACACATTACGATGATAATAGTTATAGAAATCACATGATAACAGCAAAAGAACACACATTAAACGTTGCAATGGTATTCGTAAAACGAATAATGTTAGACATAGATAATCTAGAAGATTTAGAATTATTGTTAAAATTAAATGAAAAACCAGATCTAAATGAAAAAATTAAAAAAATTCTAAATTAAAGATTTTTTTAAATAAAATTTGTTTAAAAATATAATACAAACACCCAATATTCCAGAAGACAGAAACAACAATTCTAATGAGGACATTAAAGGATTAATAAAAGCAGTTTCTAATGGAACATAATTTATTTGAGAAATAAAATGAGCATAAGCAAAAATAAAATAATTTGTTGCCCAGTGAATTAATAATGATACAACAAATCCATATCTAAAATAAACCCAACCTAGGATAATACCACCTGCAGTTGCTTGAGCAAATTTACCTTCACTCCATGATTCACCAAAAGCAATATGAGCAAATCCAAATGCAATACCAACAAAAACAATTACAAAAATTGCTTTTTTAGAATCAAGTATATTTAATGAAGAAGGAGTCCACAAACATTTTAAAAAATATCGAAACGATGCCCGACTAGAATATAATGCAAATAATGGAATTCCAACCAAAATTATACGAAAAATGAATTCCTCCAAAAGAGGAGCAAGGGAGACATAAAAAAATTGAATTAAATTATTATCTCCAAGCGGCGGAACAGTAATTATTCCAAAATACTCTTGAAAGAAATTAATTAATGCAGAAATTAAAACTAGTATAGATAACCATTTAGTTATCGCAAACATGTAATTTACTTTAACATCATATTGCCCCATAGAAATTAATGATGAAATAGATTTCAAGAAATTTTGTTTTGGGCCAAGAATTGAAAATACAAAAATTGCAAGATAAAATATCCATAAAAGTACAAAAACGTCACCAATACTCAAGTCGAAAGAGGATTGGTAGAAATTAGTTTCTTGAAAAATATCTAAATGAGTGATTGGGTAATCATAATTAATTTCATCACCAATATCAGTTTGAAATACAACGTAAATTCCAATAGGAAATGAAATCAGAAGTAATCCAAAAATTATTGACAGTAATGCAGTGAAAGGAATTCCAAAAAATTGAAGTATCTTACTTTGATTTTTCAATTTTTTTCTAATGAAGTTCTATAGTATCTTCAGCAAAACCTAGATGAATTAAAGTATCTTTGATAGTATCTCTATGATCACCCTGTAAGAAAATATAGCCGTCTTTTGCAGTACCGCCACAAGCATATTTATTTTTAAGATCTTTGGCAACAGTTTCCAGATTATTTAATTTTGGATCAAGACCTTCAATCATAGTACCCTTTTTCTTAAATCGTCTAGTTTCTAATCGAATTATAATTTTTGTAGTATCTTTTGCAAGTTCACCACATGCACACAAGTCTTCAGGTAAACCACAAGTACTACAAATTACCGCCATACGTTCGAAATCAATTCAATTCTACGTACTATTAAGCCTTGTTTGATATAGAAATAAAAAAACAATCATATTTTTTAAATCCAAAAAGAATGAAAACTATTGTCAGAAGAACTTAGAAAAGAGGCAGCTAAAATGTTACTAAATGGAGCAACATTACTTAGTGAACCATGTCCATATTGTAAGGGAGTAAGAGTGATGAAAGATGGACATGCATTATGCACAAAATGTGGACGGAAACCTGAAAAGAAGGAAATTGTAAGTGAAGAAAAGAAGGAAAATCCACTAAAAGTAACACTAGATAAAAAATTAGATAATTTATCAAAAGAATTAGAAAAAGAAATGGATTATGATAAACAGCAATCCATACTTAAATCCATTAATTCAATATTAGAAATGTTAGACAAAATTAAAGAAAAATAATAAAGTTTTTATGTTAAAATTCATTGTTGTGAATTATAATGGCAGACAAAGCAGCTCCACTTCCAGCATCAAGTGGAGGACTCATGAGATTTTTCGAAGATGAAACAAAAGGTTTCAAAATGGATCCAAGAATAGTAGTTTCAATTCCGATTAGCTTAATTGCAATTTCATGGATAGCTGACCTATTTTTAGCTCCGTGAAAAAACAATGGAAAAGGAACAAGACGATGTTTCAAACATTCATAATAGATTCTCCCTCACGTTAGTGAATCCAGGTTCCCATTATTTTTCATTAGCAGCATCCATGGGAGTAGGATTAGTAATAGTACTTGCAACATATTTTGGATATCTCAATAATCTCAACTTGGAAGAATTTTGGTACAGAATACCAATGGTTTTAGGAGTATTGGCAGTACTTCAATTTTTAGACAGTAAATTTTCAAAGAAAAAAGAATATTCGAAATCACTACATTCATCACTGTTTGGAAATATGCTTTGGGTAGTTACAATACTCATGGGAATATTATCAAGTATTGTTTTAGCAAAAGAGATATCATTATTTTTTATTACATTTGGAATGATATTATTTGCAAGTTTTAGAATTGGTATATACACAACAACATTAGGATTGAGTTTAAAAAAAGCATGGGCAATTGCATTCATACAACCACTAATAATGTTTTTAGTTTTAATTCCACAGGAATCATGGTATACATTTCTAATGGATCCAATTGCAATTGGATATGGATTTGCATTTTTAATTATTGCAAGCATATGGTCAAGAATGACAGATAGAGCAGGAAGACCAAGAATGCAAAGCACACATAAAACTATTCAAGCATATCTGGCATCACAAGGAAATGATTTTGAGGATGCAGAAGAATTAATGGAACAGCATGCAACAAAAACAAAAGTAGGAACATCTCAAATCAGATTTTCATCAGAGGATGGAACTAAAGAATTTAGAATGGTATTACCAGAAATACATCCTGGACCATATCATCCAGTAGGAGGAAGCAACATTCCATACCTAATTTACAAAAATTTATCATCGTCTGCAATGGTAATGCATAGTATTTCAGATCATGCATTAAATCTACCATCAAGAAATGAAGTAAAAAATTATTTAGATAATTTAGAAAAAAGTGAAATAAAAGAGGAAGGAGTAAAATGTACAGAACCAGTAGTTGTGCAAATCAATAAAGCAAGAGTTACAGGTATGCTTTTTGGAAATAATCCACTATTGTTACTATCATTATCTCCACACGGTATGGAAGACATTCCAAATTATATGAAAAAAGAAATTGAACAATATGGGGAAAACAGAAATTTTACAAGAATAATGACAGTGGATTGCCACAATGCAATGGGTGAAGAGATATCTCAAGAAGATGGACAGGATATGTTAAAAGCTGCCAAATCATGTTTGGATTCATTAATTACAAAGGAAAGCTATCCAATAGAATTTGGATATGCAAATACAGATGATATGGATGTATGTACAGAGGATCTTGCAAAAGGAGGACTTGGGATTACATGTTTAAAAATTAATGATAAAAAATATTTTCTAGGATGGGCAGATGCAAATAATATGGAAAACGGTGTTAGAGAGGAAATCATAGAAAGTTTTTCAAATAATGGTTTTAATTTATTAGAAATTTGTACATCAGATACACATTATGCAGTAGTTAAAGCTAGAAACAGAAATGGGTATTACCAATTAGGATTAATTACAAGTGCAGATAAACTTGCCAGTTGGTTTATAGAAATTGCACAAAAGGCACAATCCAATATAAAATTAGCAAAATATGAAATCCTTGAAAATGAAACAGAAGTAAAAATAATGGGTCAAAGTATCTACGAGGATTATTCAAAAGCTTTAGAAAATGCATTGAGAATAACCAAAATGTTTGTAATTGGTAGTTTAGGATTATTCATCACTAGTCTTTTTCTATAGTTTTCATTTGATCAATATTTCCATAAAATTCATCAATAAATGAGGAAAATTGAAAAATAGGTACAATTGGAACACGCTCAATAAAATCAATTTTGTCCTGATATAGAGTTACGATTACAGGTACAGCCATTGAACCTTGAGTTTTTTCAACATATTGTCTAGTTCTTTCAATTTGTTTATGAACAGCAGATGTCAATGATGAAGAACTATATCTTTTCCAGTGTTTACAATCAATTAGTATCGCAATACCTAATCTAATTCCAACAACATCAATTTCCATTCTAGGCTTTGTTAACATTAAATTTTTAATTACTGCAAAATTTTTTGAAGACAGAATTTCAGCAGTTAAACCTTCAAAATCTCGCCAATCCAATGCAACAGAAATATCATCTAAAGGAAATCCATTTTGAAGTAAAATAATGGCAATTTTTAATTTATCACCATCTTCAAAATAATAAAAATTATCTTTTAAACTTCCTATTCCTTTATGTATAAAATTATTTAAAATTTCTTTAGAATCATTTTCATTGATTTGAGTTACTTTAGAAAAATCTTTAACAGATACACCTCCTTGTATAATACCATTTAGACCAACAACAATTTTTGGATGAAGTTTCAATTATAATTTTTGAACAATATCAACGATATAGGTTTTAGGTGATGGTGTATCAAATAATTACAATATAGGTTTTATTACAAGCTACAAAAAATAACAATATGAAAAAAATGCTAGTAATCATACTAGCTATTTCAATTATAGCAATAACGTATAATGAATCATTTGCAGAAAAAAATACTTTTGTAAATTCAATAAAATTTATCCAATATTTAGATGAAAATACAGCATTAGAAGAAGTGAAAAATGGAAATCTAGACATGCATTATTATAGAATTCCATCAGATAGACTAGAAAATAATCAATCAAGAGAAGGATTGAAAGTGTATGATTCATCAGGGGGATCTTATAGCTTACTAGTAAATCCAGCAGAAACTGAGAAAATTAATCCATTTTCAAGTAAGGATGCTAGATTTGCATTAAACTACCTAGTAGATAGAAAATTAATTGTTAATGAATTAATGAGTGGATATGGTGCACCAATCATATCATATTATGGACCAACTGATCCGGAATATATCACAATAATTAAAGAATTGGAATCATTTAATTTTAAATATAATCCAACGTTGGCTGAAGAAATTATTTCAAAATCAATGATCGAAATGGGAGCTACAAAGATAGATAATAAATGGATTATAAACAATAACGAAGTAGAAATCAGAATTTTTATTAGAAGTGATGATCCGGTAAGAAAATCAATTGGAGAAATATTATCAGTTGAATTAGAAAAAATTGGATTTACAGTAAAAAAAGATTATGGAGATTTGAATAAAGCATTTGTTGTAGTATATGGTTCAAACCCAGCAGACATGAAGTGGAATATATACACTGAAGGATGGGGGCGTTCAGCATTTGTAAAATATGATTCAATAGGATTAGGACAAATGTATTCACCATGGTTTTCAAATATGCCAGGATTCAATAATCCATCATATTGGAATTATGAAAATGAAAAATTAGATAAATTAACTCAAGAAATTTACAAAGGAGATTTTGAAACTTCAGAAAAAAGAACCCAATTACTTAAAGAAGCAGTTAAAGAAGGAATAAATGAATCAGTAAGAATTTTTTTAGCAAGTAAAATTGATCAATATGTAGTAAATGAAAATGTAGAAGGAGTTGTTAATGATTTAGGAGCAGGAGTTCCAAGCAGATTCACTCCAATTAATGTAAAAACTAATGATGAAGAATTAGCAATTGGGGTGAAGCAGATTTATCAAGGAGCATGGAATCCAATTATGGGATTAACAGACACATACAGTAGGCATATCTGGGGAATAATTTCGGATCCTGTATCATTTAAACATCCATTTACAGGAGAAACATTTCCAGTTAGAGCAGAATGGAAAGTTGAAACATTAGGATTAAATGAGAAGATCAAAGTACCAACGGAATCAATAATGTGGAATCCGACAACACATCAATGGAATAATGTACCTAAAGATACAGTTGCAACAAGTAAAGTAACTTATGATTTTCAATTTAGTAAATGGCATAACGGAGAAACAATGGATATGAATGATATTTTGTATTCATTATATTTTATAATGGAATGGGGAACACAAACAGATGAAAAGGATAAAACATTTGATACAGAATTCACACCAAAAGCAGCTCAGAGCATTCAAACAATCATAGCAGTAAATCAACTTGACGAAGATACAGTTGAAGTCTATGTGAATTATTGGCATTTTGATGATAATGAAATTGCAGAATGGGCGGCGCTATGGAGTCCTGTACCATGGGAGATAACTGCAGCTATGGAAAAAGCTGTTATAGATGGCAAAGTATCATTTTCAAGATCAGGGGCGACAAATAAGAATGTAAATTGGCTATCACTAATAATTCCAAAAGATGCAGAAATGATCAAAGAATACTTGAAAGAATACAAGGATAGCAAATTTATTCCAGATTCATTAACTGAAAATCAAAAATCAGCACAATATTATGAAAATAGATATAGTTCATCAATAAAATGGATTGAGAAAAATAAACATGCAGTAATTAGTAATGGTCCATTTTATTTGGAATCATACATTCCAGAATCAAGAACCATCACAGTAAAAGCATTTGAAGATGACACATATCCATTTAAAATTGGAAAATGGTCTGAATTTGAAAATACACAATTTCCAATCATTAAAAAAATTGAAATTGATAAAATAATTCAACAAGGCAATAATGTAGAAATTAATGTTGAGACAAATGATGCAGATTCAATACTATATTTTGTCATAGACAGTCAAGGAAAAATTCAATCTACAGGAGAATTAGAAATTAATCAAAATAAAACAGTGATAAAAATTACTTCTGAAGAATCAAAAAAATTACAACTAGGCGCAAATAGCATCAAAATATTTGCAATATCAAATTCAGTTTTAAAACCAGATTTTTATGAATCAAGTTTCATGGTAAGTGAAAATAATTTAGAGGAGCCTAAAATAATTGTTGATACTTCAAATATAAAAAATGAAATTAATTACGACATGTTGATTGTTGGAATCATAGTAATGATAGCAATTATACTAATTGTAAAATATCTCAAAAATCAAAGCAAGCCATAATCGTTAAGAATAATTTGAATTTGCTCCTCATTTTCAGCTTTTGAGTAATCATTTAAGAGATTTTGATTTAATTCATAAAATGTATGCCCCCACTTGAATTTATTTAATAATTCTAAACTTTGTTCCTTGAAACCAAGAATGAACAATGAACCAGATAGAGCTTCAGCAGTAGTCAATTTATTTAATTTTGAATAATTAACTGGATTTCCAGCAAATAAGGGAGGTAATTTTCTTTTTATTCCATTAAATTTTTCTGAAAAAGCATGTTCAGCAAGATTCCAAGAACAGTCAATGCCAACAATTGTATTTACAAGTGATCTATCTTTTGGAAGTAATGTTTGTTCAGAAAATGGATCTAGAACCAATCCTTTAGAACCAATTTTTTTTATATTTTTAGCAAGACCAAATTTGACCATTTTTGCTGCAGTGCACTTTTTTGGATCATCCTGATAAAACATTAAAACTTGTAATTTCAATTTAATTAATTATTAAAGTGGAGGTATTTTGAATTTACTGTGAAGTTTTGTAAGTTACTTTATAGTATAATTTAGAAACTTGATCATCTTTTATGACTTCGACTTTCCAATTTGCATCAGGTAAAAATTCCGTAGGAGATTGTGGCAATATACTAAATTTTTCTAAACGTACATCAGAACCAGAATATCTCACATTAAGATTCATACCATCAACTTCTACAACTTCAAAAATTTGACCAGGTTTTCTAGTAGATTCACTGACCAAACAATCAATTTCAGGTCCAATTACACATATTCCAGTATTAGATAAAACTCGCAAATTTACATCTGAAACATCGTCTTTAGAGATAGTAACCATAGATCCAGATATCACTCTAGGTTTGAAAATTTCCTCATCAATTAGTTTTTGAGAAGTCATAATTGAAATTAAATTATCTGAAATTCCATTAACTTTTTCAATGATAGTTTTTACATTAATTGTAATATCAGATTTTTCATCAGATTTAGATTTTTCATTCACAATTGAAAAAGTTTCTACTTTAGTTAGTCCAGCATATTTTGCCGTTACAGTATAGTCACCTTCAGAAAAAGCAACAGCTGGAATTCGATGAGTAATAGAAAATTTTCCAGATGAATCAGGAATGGTAGTTAATGAATATGCTATTTTTCCAGAACCCAAAGAATCATAGTTGTCAGTACCTTGATTAATTGTAGGGAATTTTCCTTTAGAGTCTTTAAAATTGAAATTTATTGATTGTAATACTTCGAAAGAAACCATTTTTGGATCATAATTAGAAATTTCTCCAGACAAAGTCATAAAATCACTAATTAAATATTCTGAGTGATCAAGATTAAAGTTCAGATTTATAGACTTAGATAATGGTTTATCAGTAATTTTTTCAACTACATCAAACGTAATAATTCTAATTAGATCACCATACTCTGCAGTAATAGTGTAAATACCATAATTTGGATTTACAGTACTTAAAAGAACACTAGTACTAAATTTGCCATCAGATGGAAATAAATTTCCAGTATAAACTAATTTTTTTGCAGAGTCAGTTATAGTAAATACAACACTTTCAAACGGAATTATATCAGAGATAATTCCATCAATAGAAACTAATTCACCAGGAACGTATTGAGATTTTTCAGATTCAACATTAAAGGAAGTTTCAATCACTTTAGGCGCTTCAATAACTTCAAATCCAACATAAAATTTAGCAGTACTGACTATACCGCCATAATTAACAGAAACATTGTAATACCCTTCATTAATTCCCTTAACAGAACTTAACTTTAAACTAGTTTGATATTTTAAATTTGCATCAGGATATACTGATACCTCATATGAAAAATCAGATCCAGAAATATTAATTATTATTCTTTCATTTAGATAACTAAGTTTTTCATTATAAAGTTTTTTTGAAACAGTTCCAGTAATTATTGCAGTTTCATCAAAAATATAAGATGGTTGATTGGATGAAACAGTAACTACAACAACATCAGATAATTTGTCAGCTATGAATTTACCATTAGAGCTTTTTGGTGTACCAGTAGCAAATTTCCAATCAGAAGAACCATCATAGGTTCTTTGCCAAGTTTTAGAATTACTATCTAGATCATAAACTTCAGGAGTTTTATCAATTAAAAGTCCATCTTTATTTTTCAATTCAATAGAGTCAGAAGTATCAGTAAACCAAATTTTATAATTAATAAATGAAATATACTTTCCAGGAGAAATAATTATTCCATCAGGTATAGTGAATGTTTTTTTCAAGACTGACGTTGAAGCAATTTTCCAACCACTCAAATCTACATCAGAATTAGTTGGATTGTAAAGCTCTACCCATTCAGAAATAGATTTTGAATCATCGCCAAAAGGATTAGTATCAACTTCATTAATTATCACATTTTCAGAAATCGTTTGAGCATATACAGGTGCAAATAGTCCAGCAAACAAAACGATAGATAATAGAATTAGTAAATGATTCATTTGGATTTCCTATTTTTAATGAAAAAATGATTCATTTTAGAATTAAATGGAGAAAAAGTTGAGCTATTTGTTAAAGT
>SXGT01441223.1_pt1 | contig 47327 bp, 36 predicted proteins | sample 3176221 | NCBI WGS metagenome assembly SXGT01 (sample SAMN11356862, study PRJNA531348) | freshwater metagenome | isolation source: freshwater sample F1-120 | place: China: Fuxian Lake, Yuxi | collected 2017-12-25 | reverse complement strand
AAGGCCGCAATGGAAACCAAGGACCTGATGCCGCTGCACGCTTCGGCAACCAGCAATGGGCGGTCCGGTAGGAGGATTACATTTCCGGTAACCCTGTGAAATAGGTCCATGGATAACAAAACTTGATGGCAAACTGACACCACCATGGTTTGCAGGTTACTGGTTAAGGATTCCAACAATCCCAACGGGGGTGGAATTACGACGAAACCCGCAAGGAGTACAGGAAGGATCCTTCCCAAAGAACCCGAATCTACCTGCAGCTTGACTACCAAAAGGAGTGAAAGCAGGAACCCAAAAAACGCACCACGGGGATAATTGAGTATGGTTGCCCCAGCACAAACCAGCCAAATCCCAATTACCAAAATCCAATCCCAAAAAGAGGGCAGGGTGGTCCGAATTGTACCAGATTTGTATCTTTCCCATCCCAACCAACACAAACAGGCCAGATAGGGCAAACTGAATTGGTAGTTATCATCATTCAGCTGACCAAACAGGAAACCAATCGCCAAAGGGGTGGTTGCTAGGAGGAGGCAAATGAATGGAATCATACGCAAAGTATAGCGGTCAAAGCCCCATTTGCCGAATCCATTTCGTTTTTCTTAGACCCGACCGCATCCAGGGAATGAATTCGTATTGACTCCCTTGGGAAATTGGTTATGAACGGGGTAGTCAGAAAAACGAATGGCGGAACTCCCAAGGAAGGGACTTATGTCTATTGCAAACAAGATGATTGTTTCCGTAATTGCGGGCTCGGCCCTCATGGGAATGGCTTGTTCGAATAAGTGTTTTCTAAGTAAAACGACGAATGACCCACTCAACTCAGGTTCGGTCAAAAAAACCATTCCAAGCCCGGCAACCTGGCCGCCTGCCTCTGAATCACCGGTGCCTTCAAAAACCATTTCCCCATCAAGCAATCCAAAAGTGGAAACAGCCTCAGGCCTTGATATTACCCCAACTGGTAAATCGGCAATTCAGCCTATTGGGGGCCAATTTCCTCCTCCAGCTCCTGTGGCAGATCTTAATCCAAACGGTGTAGTTCAGGCTCAACGGTTGGAAACCGTCCCTGCGGGAAAAAGGCAATTGCCACAAACATTTCCCCAATCCCAAGACACACCTTCCAATATCCCTCCTTTGACACCCTTCCCTGGGAACACAGGGAATTCTCTTGTGGTTCCGCCTCCCCCCCCAGGATCACCCTTAAGCGATTCCGCACCCTTGGGAATTCCATCGCCACCAAACAGCTCTCCAAATCGTTAATAGGAAAGCATGGCCGTCAATTCGTTAATGGCCGGATGGGCATGGCTAAAAAACCGCCTTTGGCTTATCCGGTTTTTGGTTTTTTTGGTGGTGGTGTTAGCCGTTGGATGGCAATTCCACCGAATCCTGAATTCCGATGCCCTCGCCCAAGGTCATCCCGGGGTGAGTCCCTTCATCATCCTTTTGGATTTCGCAAAAGGAATGGGTTGGATTCGATCCGGTTTAACGATTGGCTTTTATGTTATTGGGATTGGTTGTTCCTATTCCTTTTGGCACATTTGTGTAAGGAATTTGGGAAATCAAATGTCCCTAAGGCATGGAGCCATGGCGTTTTATTACAGCCAATGGGGAAAATATGCGCCAGGTAAAGGGCTTGCCCTATTGATGAGGGTAGGGGGGGCTGTCAAGGCTGGAGCCACCATTCCGATTGCTGCGGTAGCCGCCCTTTTTGAGGTCCTCGTTACTATGGTTTCAGGAGCATTACTCGGGCTCCTTTTGGGGATAGGCTTCCTTTGTTCGGCACCGATAGGGAATTCTGGAACCCTACTTTTCCATGCCGCAATCATTCTTGGAGTTGTTTTGTTTCCCGTTTTACCACCAATATTTAACCAACTTGTTTACCGCCTTGCCAAGCGTTTTATTAACCCCAAACAACAGGCCGTAAAACCTGGTTGGTCCGATTTGGGAAACGGGATTTTGATTACATGCGGAACCTGGATTTTTTTGGGAAGTTCGCTTTGGGTTTTGATTTCAGGAATCGGGGACAACGGGTTAACCGGGGTTTCGGGTTGTTTGAGATGTGTTATGTTTGTTTGCCTGGCGAGTGTTGGTGGATTCATTGCCTCCACCCCGGGCGGGCTTGGGGTAAGGGAATTCCTACTCCAGCAATACCTTGAACCGTTTTTGGGACCTAAAGCAGTGGTTGTTGTGCTTTTGCTGAGGCTTCTTTGGACAGCGGCAGAAGTTATCGCCGTCGGGATCCTCTGGATCGTTTCCCGTCGAAATTGTAAAATGAAGGTGTCAACCGCAATGGGTTAGGAAGGCATTGATGCGACTTTTGAGTATCGTTGTTCCCGTTTTCAATGAGGAGGAGAGCCTAAAAGAGTTGGCTGGTCAAATCCGAACCACCATGGAGAACGCCAACCTTTCCTTTGAAGTCCGATTCATTGACGATGGTAGTCAAGATTCCTCCTGGTTACAAATTCTGGAAATATCAAAAACCGACCCCCGATTTCATGGAACCAGATTTCGCCGAAACTTTGGCAAAGCTGCCGCCTTGGGGCACGGATTTCTTCAGTGCAAAGGCGATTGGATTGCCACGATGGATGCAGACCTTCAGGACGATCCTTCGGAACTGCCATCGTTGATTGCCATGTTGGATGGTGGATTCGATTTGGTTAGCGGGTGGAAACGAAAACGCAATGATCCTTGGCACAAGGTATTTCCCAGCCGGGTGTTCAATGGAATGATCTCGTTTTTGACCGGAGTTAAACTCCACGATCACAATTGTGGGATTAAAGTCTGTAAGGCCGAGGTGGCAATGGAAATACCACTGTATGGGGAACTTCATCGGTTTATACCAGTCTTGGCAGCATCAAGAGGGTTCAGAATCGGCGAGAAAGTAGTGGCCCATCGCGCCCGTCCCTATGGCATTTCCAAATATGGGGCATCACGATTCATTCGCGGTTTCCTTGACCTGCTTACAGTGACTTTCATGACCAGATATAGCCGCCGACCCCAACATTTTCTGGGCGGGATAGGATTGGGTTGCTTTCTCAGTGGCTTGGCGGTCCTTGGTTATCTTGGTTTTACCTGGGTTGTCCGTTTTTGGGATCCCGGGGCTTATTTACCTTTACATGAACGCCCATTGTTGATTTACGGGTTAGCTGCCTTACTTTTGGGAGCCCAATTTTTGTCCATTGGTTTTTTAGCCGAAATGATTGCTGCAGGGCAATTTGCACCCAACCAAAGTCCATCCATCCGTGAAACCAGCAACCTCCAAACGGAGCGGACCAAGCCCTAAGTTCATCGGTTTTTCCCCTGTGTTTTTTTTCCAAAAGGTAATGAAATGACTATTGAAAATGCAAAACCCAAAAGCAGCCTAACCACGGTTGGACCCGAACGGGCCCCAAACCGGGCCATGCTTCGTGCAGTTGGTTTTGTGGATGGCGATTTTGAAAACCCAATGGTCGGAATCGCCTCACTTTTTAGCGATATAACCCCATGTAACTCGCATTTGGATCGATTGGCTCGCAAAGGAGTGGAGGGTGTTCGGTCGGGGGGTGGTGTACCCCAAATATTTGGTGCACCGACGGCATCCGACGGAATCATGATGGGCCACCGTGGAATGCGTTATAGTTTGGTTTCACGGGAAGTAATCGCTGACAGCATCGAGGTCGTTGCCGGAGGAATGAACCATGACGGGCTCCTGGCATTTGGCGGTTGCGACAAGAATATGCCCGGGTGTGTCATGGCGATGGCACGACTCAACATACCTTCCATTTTTGTCTACGGTGGAAGCATTTTGCCTGGAACCGGGCCCCAGGGCAACGACATTGATATCGTTAGCATTTTTGAAGCGGTGGGACAACAACAGGCAGGCAACCTTTCCCAATCGGGGGTCCATAAAATCGAATGCGAAGCCTGTCCGGGGGCGGGATCTTGCGGGGGAATGTATACGGCCAATACGATGAGTAGTGCCATTGAAGCCATGGGCCTTTCGTTACCCTATGGTGCGTCCAATCCTGCCGTTTCAGCCGCCAAAGAAAGGGAATCTTTTCTTGCAGGTAAATTACTTGTAAACCTGATCCATAAAAACATTCGCCCAAGGGACATTATCACTCGTAAATCTCTGGAAAATGCCTATACTCTGGTATTGGCCCTAGGGGGATCCACAAATGCTATCCTGCACCTAATGGCAATTGCCAATGAAGCGGAGGTTGACTGGACCTTGGCTGATTTTGATCGCCTTAATAAGAAAGTTCCTCACCTTGCGGACCTCAAGCCGGGCGGCAAATATGTAATGAACGATTTGCACAGGGTTGGAGGTACACCCGCTGTACTCAAGGCCCTGCTTGAACTGGGTTTTCTTCATGGAGATTGTATCACGGTAACAGGAAAAACCTTGGCGGAAAACCTGGCCACCATTTCGAATGTTTACACAAAACCCCAGGATGTCATTCGACCCATTCAGGCACCCATGCACAAAACCGGGCATCTTGTAATCCTTCACGGAAATCTGGCACCCAATGGTGCGGTTGCAAAAGTGGCGGGATTGAAAAGCACCACCATAACAGGGCCGGCCAAAGTATTCGATGGGGAAGAAGCATGCGCCAAAGCCATTGCCGAACGAAAAATCAAGCCAGGTGATGTAGTTATCATCCGTGGTGAAGGACCGGTAGGCGGTCCCGGAATGCGGGAAATGCTTTCCGTTACAGCAGCCCTGGTTGGTCAAGGTCTTGGGGAAAGCATTGGCCTCATTACTGACGGAAGGTTTTCGGGCGGAACCCACGGTTTGGTGGTAGGGCATGTTTCACCGGAAGCATTTTGTGGTGGAACCATTGCCTTGGTTCATGAAGGGGATTCAATCACCATTGATGCCGAGGGATCCCAAACCATTACTCTAAATGTACCTGAAACGGAAATTGCCAAACGAAGGCAGGCCTGGGTTAAACCTGAACCTCTAGAACGAAAAGGGGTCCTGGCAAAATATGCCAGAACGGTAGGTTCTGCATCGGAAGGTGCGGTTACCTGTTAGTAACCAAACTTGGATTCGGAAATCCCAGGCACGGGAGTCACCTCAATGACTCCCGTGCCTTTTTTTATCGCCACCTTCAATTTATTTTTTTCCGTCTTTGGAATCGTTTGGCCCGAGTCCATTCGGTTCAAACAGAAATCAATCCGAATGAAATGGCAAACCTTGGGTGTAATTTTGAAATGGTATTTGGGATTCCTTGGACAGGCAAAATTGGGCTCCAGGCAACCTTGGGTGAAATTTTACATAAGATAGATTATCGGACCTTGGCAGTTATGGCTGGGTCTCGCCTCCCAACGGGCCCAAATCCTATAGTCCGATAATCAATGTTATGTTGAAATTGGCTTTTGTTTTCTAAACAGCTTGTTTTACCGCCATTTTTCCCCATTTACCCTTAGGGTTTGAGTGACCAAGGAAAATGAATATGACCCCAAACCCTACATTTTTCTCTGATCGTCCGCCAACCAAAAGCCCTTTCATCGTAGCAAGGTGAGGAACAAATTGGGATCCTGTTCAGCCGGATCACATTCCCCTAACAGGTCGTTTCATTTTCCTTTTCCAATCCGATTACAAGGTAAAGGTTCAGCGGGGCTGAGTATTCTCCGCCTCCCAATTCCCCTGCAAACCTAAGGGTTGAGGAAAGGGGTTCATTGGATTTCCACCACTACCCCTCTCCCTTCTCAAAAGGAGGAGATAATTGGCTTGTTTAGGGGTTTCGCTTTGTGGTAGCTAAAGGTGCCAATACCCAAATGGTGGCTTGTTTGACAATGGGTTTTTGGTTTAACGGTCTAAGCAACAACCTGGGTTGTGGGAGCCGGTTGCATTTTTTGGTATTCCCCCATATTTCGAAATTTGGCATACCGGGCATCCAATAACTCGGAAGTGTTTTTTGATTGGAGTTCCCGCAAGGATCGGGCAAGGTACGATTTTAAGGTTGCAGCCATTCCTTTCGGATCCCGATGGGCCCCACCTAATGGCTCTGGCAGGACTTCATCAACAATTCCGAATTTTGCCAAATCCCGAGCTGTAAACTTCAATGCTGCCGCAGCCAAGGGTTTGGTTTGTTCGTTTGCAACCTTCCATAAAATCCCGGCACATCCTTCAGGGCTAATCACGGAATAATAGGCGTGTTCCAGGATGGCCACTTTGTCCCCAATGCCAATTCCCAAAGCACCCCCCGATCCGCCTTCCCCAATAACCACACAAATTATGGGAGTAGGGAGTTGTGACATTTCCAAAAGTGCGGTTGCGATGAGCTGGGCCACCCCTCGTTCCTCCGATCCGATGCCCGGAAATGCTCCTGGGGTGTCAATGAGACTTACAATGGGAAGTTTGTATTTGGCTGCCAACCGCATATTCTTGATTGCCTTCCGGTACCCTTCGGGGTGGGCACAACCATACATGCATTCGCGTCGTTCGTTTAAGGTGTGACCTTTTTGATGCCCTACCAACAGGAATCTCTGGTCGTCCATTTGGGCAAATCCACTTCGAAGCGCCCGGTCGTCACCAAAAGCCCGATCTCCATGGAGTTCTACAAATTCGTCAAGCACCAATTTGACATAGTCCATCGTTTGGGGTCGATCTGGGTGCCTGGAAACCAATACGGTTTCCCAGGGGGAAAGGTTACTGTATTTGTGCTTTCTTAGTTGCGCCAATTCCTTCCTGATCCTCCGGATTTTTTCCGTTGGATCAGGTTGACCATCCGTCTCCAGCTCCAGTTTTAGAAGAAGATCTTCAAGCTCGTAAATATCCGTTTCAAAGGGCAATCTTACCGTGGTAGCCATAACTCGCCTCATGTGATTTCTGATTCCCGGAAAAGCCTAGGATTTTTTTTCCGGTACTTCTGCTTCCATCAAAGCCATTGATTTTAGAGCCATTAGGACTTCATGAAAATCCCTTGGACGATCTTCCCGTTTTTTAGAAAGCATTCTCAAAACCAGATCGCCGAATGATTTGCTTACCCGGGGGTTGGTTAATTTCGGGCTGACAGCCTTTTCCTTGAGGTGTTTGGCGAGGATATCGTTGGCGGTTGCTCCCCGAAATGGTGTTCGGCCGGTGACAAGTTCAAAGGCAAGGCAACCAAAGCTGTAGACATCCGCCCTTTCATCAAGGGTTTCACACCGGATTTGTTCCGGGGACATATAACTTCGGGTTCCTTGCGGTTTTTGTTTGGCCCCGAAAAAGCTTGAGAAAAAGCTCGGTTTCTGGTAGGCAAGGGCGAAATCAATGATCTTTACCTCACCGGACGCATTCGCCAATATGTTATCCGGTTTAAGATCGCGATGAATGTACCCTGCGGCGTTCATAAATGCCATTCCAGTAGCCGTTTGCTTGAGGATGTCCTTGGTTTTTTCCTCGAAAAATTGCGTGTCCTTCCGTTGCAATCGAAGCCGAATACTGCCTGCGGGGAAAAACTCCATGACAAAATAGGGGTTCGTTTTTCTTCGATTCAGTTTGAAAATCCGGATTACATTGGGGTGGGCAATTTTCAATCCGACCTCGGCCTCATGAACCAAAAAGTTGAAATTATCCCCATCATCCATTTTTTCAGGGAGTAATAATTTCATGGCTAAATGACGACTGCTCCCAATCTCAACCACTTCCCAAACTTGGGACGATTGGCCAGTGGATATGTGCTTTATTAGCTTGTAGTCGTCAATAATTTCTTCAGACATAAACCGGGCACCATTTTCCTGATGGGCCAATTTGACCTGAATGAGCCCAACAAATCAAGTCCATGGTTGATTCCATCAAACTATGGTCCAATTCTAGGACCAATATTCCTCGAAATGGATGTTTCCCGAATCCTGGTGGCCCCGGTCTGCCCGAAACCCCCGCTTCTCGAGAATTTCTATGATGCCTTCTATTGGGGGATAAGTATACTCCCCGGTCTCCCGATCCTTGTTCGGAACCCCAATCATGGCGGGATTTCCACAAAGGAAAACATGCGTTTTTTCGGGGTTCAGAGGTTCTCCGTTGGCTTTGTCAATATCTCCATCCTTTAAAAGATCCTGAATGTAGCGCTTGCGACCGGATTCATCCAGGTCCCTGGTGCTAAGTGGGAAATAGTGGTAATTGCCTAGCTTTTTCGCCAAGGATTGATGAAGATCCAGAAACCCGAGATCCATTTTTTGGCGCACACAACAAGCCGCTATGATCATTCCCTTGTGGCCTTGGAACAAAAGCTGCTGAAGCATATAGTTGTGGGGCGCCTCTCCCGTTCCGGTTGAAAGCAGAACCACGGTATCTTCGGGTTTCACCTTATCGAGGTTATAGGCACCTGTAATTTTTTCCCCCATGAATAATCGGTCCCCCTCGCGAAGCATGAATAATCTGGGGGTTAATGCTGGGGCCTTATCGCTGTTTGTTTTTCGAACCAGGACAATATAAAATTCCAGCCATTCTTTGTGTTGGGGCTCGCCTACCTCATTGTTTTCATCAAGGACCGAGCTACTAATGGAATAGGACCTGCGAGCCAATTTGGATTCCTCGACGGATCCCGGGATTTCGTCTTGGGTTCCGGGAAAGCGAGGCTCCCAATTTCCCAAACCCAAAAGGGTATATTGGCCAGGCTTGTGGGTTTTTAACGGGAGGTCTGGTTTGACCCGCAAAATCATCAGGTCGGAATGTATTTTGACCAGTTTGCAAACGGTGGCATTGTACCGTTGGGTTCGCAAACCGGATACCTCTTCAGGATTTAGCGCCATAGTATCAACTCCATTTGGAATTTTTTCGGAACCATCCTACCAGACCACCAATTTTTTGCGAATCACTTTGCTTTCAAATCTTCTTTCAAATCTTTTTACTGTGGGTGAGGGTTTTGTCGAGGTTTTTCAACCACCTATCACTTCACAATGCAGGTAGCTCATTATTCATTTCCTGTCTTCCACCACGGAAAGGAATAAATGGTAAAGCAACCCAATTGTTGATCTGGAACCTGGTTTCGAAAATATTTTCTCACCACTTCGTACGGCGGAGGCAACGGCGGACCGTTCAGGACGGTTGCACTTACCGCAATGGATCGCCCACTTAACCATTTTGTCAGGGTTTCTTCCGAAGATATTCCCTGATCGATGGGAACCAGCCGCCTTAAGGGAAAATGGTTTACCCTTGGATCTGCTCCCCAATAAAGGACCCAAACCGGCTGGCCCTCCCTTGCTATAGGGATGCTTTTTTCGGCCAATTCGAGGAGGCCCTGCCCCCAATCATAATTGGAATCACTTACCAGATTTTGAGGTCCTGGTTTCTGACCCCAAAAATCGTTGGTATACCTGAGTCCATCCGGAAACTGAAAGGCAATGGTTCCCCCTGCCGCCACAAAAAAAGCAATCGTTCCAACGGTTGGGCCCAAATACCTAAAACCGCAGGTTTGCCACCAAGCATAAAGGGATATTCCAAACACCACCATTAGCATTACAACCAAAGGAAAAATAAGCCTTAATCCGATTTGCACGCGACAATTGATACTAAAAACCAGCAAAAAACAACAGGCAATCAACCCCGGAATCCACGGTTTTTTCCGTTGTTTCCAAAGGAGCACAGGGAATATTACAAAAAACCAGGTAGGCAATTTAATCAAAAGGAGCACAGGAAAATGGTACCACACAGCACTTTCATGGGAATTTCCCAACAAATAGTAAGGATGTCCCCTCAAGTTGTGTTTAATCTGCTGGGCAAACCCCTCCCCCGCATTGGTAAATATCCTCAAGTTTTCGGATATCCAAACCATGGTATCGGCCAAGGGTCCAGGATTTAACCCTTTTGACCAGGAAACGAAAGTGCTTTCTTGCTTAAAATCCGATCCACAAAAGAGAAATACCAAGGCCAAAGCACTAAAGCCCATTTGCATCCAAAGCCGGAGGGATTTGCGAAGGGTTACCCAAAATACCCCCCTGCCCTGAAATTGACAAAAAGCAGTCCAAAGGATTGGTAGTTCCGCCGAAAATATCAAAATGGGGACAAAAACCAAAGCAGACGCTTTTGCAAAAAGCGATAAAGCCCACCAAGCAACCGTTTCCCACCAATTCCATCGGCTGGGGGTTCGTTGGTATTTAAGGCACGCCACAAAAGTGGCAATCAGGCATCCAGTCACCGCGATATCGGTTGTGGCCAGGGCAGCATGGCCTATCAAATTTGGTTCTAGTCCAACCACAGAAAGGACAAAAAAACCACACCACCCACCTCCAATGAATAAACCAAGCCTGAAACATTGGAGTAATAAATTCCACCAAAACACCAGGGCCGTTGTTCTTGCGACAGCCAACATCCACCCAAAATCCACCTCCCAATCCGGGGTATTTCCTGACCACAAAAACCAAAGATGTAGGGGAAAAGTTACCACATCCACGGGAAGGGGCATGGATCCCAATCGCATAAGGGGTTTGTGGGTGTGGTTTGCCCAACAATCCAATCCGCATTTCAGATAAACGGGTTCATCAAAAGTGGCACTAAGCTGGCGGGAAGCCCCCACAATCCAAAGGGATGTCAGGGCCACCAAAAGTATCGAAAAAGCCCACGGCAAATCGGGTTTCGGCACCAACCCCTCCATGGGTTTTTAAAGTCCAAAAAAGGCAACTACCTTAGAGGAACAATATTTATAACTATCGGGTTTCTAGCATTGTCCAAGAGGGATTTGGTGCCTTTTCGAGGTTGAACTGCCCCTGGTATCCGCAATGCTGAAGCAGAAGAAATGGTGGCGAAAACAAAGGGGCTGAAACCGTTAGGGCCAGCCTTTTTACCATTTTCACTATCCACACCTTTGAAAGGGGGAACCAATGCCCGGTTGGCCGGCGAGAACAGCATACTGGCCATGGCTTCCCCCTCTTTGGGTCCCATATTCCCAACGATAACTTCATCAAAAACACTGGCTGGGTGGTTTGGTGCGTTTTTCGAAAATATATTTTTTGAGGTCCCCTGGATTGCCTGACATACTTTTGAGGAATCCAAACCATGAATCACAATAATCACTGGTCCAACGGGATTGTTCCGTTTGATTTTTTCCTCGGTTACAGGATCCATGTAACTGGCACAGCCTTCCGTTTTAAGCGTTTGGACCAAACGCTTTACGGCCTCATTTTCCTGATAGGTAGGCAGATCCAACCGGACAATCCCCTTAAGTTCCCAATCCAAAAGAAAAGATGCCTCCAGCCGTTTTGCCTTTAGGACCGAGGGGAGTACAAGGTCGATTTTCTTCAAAGATTGGGAAGGGCCAATTGGGGATGCCAATATTTCAGACGGGGTGGGAGAGGGCTCCTGGTTGACCTGGATTGGGTTTTCTTCCCACGGCCTTTCTGGCAGGGTTACCAATTCAACACCATGCCCTATTTTCATTTTGGTGGGAACTGATTCCGAGGGATTTACACCAGCCGTTACCGTTCCACTATTGGGAGTATCCGGGGGAACATTTTGGGGTAAAGCGACCTTTTTGGCTAACCTCGGTTCCAGGGAAATATTTTCTTGTTCCTTGGGGATATTTGATTGGAAGGGGATCCATCCCCCAAATCCCACCCAAATGACCAATCCAAATGCCAGGGCGAAACACCCCATGACGGGTTGACCAGGAATGGTGGATTTTGGTTTTGTAACCGGAAAAGGGCGGTCTAATATCTCCCGAAGGACTGCCCCAGGCTCAATAGGGGGAACTGGCTTTTCCGTACGAATGGCTTGCCTTAACCGTCTGGCAACATGCAATTGGCCTTGGAAATAGTCCTTTGCCGATTTGGAGTTTGCTAACAACTCACGAACAATCGCCGTATCAACAGGGTTTGTTTCCCCATCAATATACGAAGATATCAAAAGTTTGTGTTTTTCGGTTATCATTGATTTTTTGGCACTTTACTCATTTCCAAATGACTTACCCACGCTTATTTGAGTCGAATGCGTATCCCAATGTTCCAATATCCACCGTAATTCTTGGCGAGCCCTATGTAATCGACTTCTTACCGTCCCAAGGGGAATGTCAAGCAATTCGGAAATAGTATGGTAATCCATTTCCTCAAATTCCTTAAGGATGAGCACCTGTCTGTAGTCCGATCCCAGTAATTCCAAGCCTTTACGAACCCGTAATATTTCGTCCTGGACCTCCGCATTTTTCTCGGGGTTTTCGGACATGCATTCCAATTCGGTATTCATGTCAGGAAATGCCAACGGGCATCCCGATCGGGGATGGTGTTTCTTGCTGTTTCGCCGAATGGAAAAGGCACAATTGATGGCAATTTTGTATAGCCAAGTATAGAATTGGGACCTGTTTTGAAATTTGTGCACCGCCCGAAACACTTGCAAAAACGCCTCTTGGGTGGCGTCTTTCGCATCCTCAGGATTCCTCAGAATCCTTAACATCCCTTGGAAAAGACGGTTGTAATACTTATCCACCAGCCGGGTCGCCGCCCAATTATCCCCTTTGGCCGAGGCGGTCACCAAAGCCAAATCTTCATCCTGAGGTTGGGCCTTAAAGGTCATTGCTCCCCCCTTCGATGAAATTATTATCCACCATATCGACCTTTTAATCAACCCTTTTGACAAAAGTCAGCCAGAAGATTTCCAAATCGCAAATCATTGGGAAATTCACCCTCCAAAGCAGAATTCCTATTATGTAAAGGTCAAGAGGTTCCTTGTTTTTGAAGGTAATAACTCGCGTGGCCAAGAAGATTCCAGGGATTGCCAAAATCCAAAAACCAACACCCAAACCTTTTTTTCAACCCAACCAGGATAGGATCATTGTCCGGGGAGCCCAGGAACATAACCTTCAATCCATCAACCTCGAAATTCCAAAAAACCAATTGGTGGTCTTTTCAGGTGTTAGCGGTTCCGGCAAAAGTTCACTCGCTTTTGACACGATTTTTGCGGAAGGGCAACGCCGGTATATCGAATCCCTCTCCAGTTATGCCCGACAATTTTTGGGCCAAATGCCAAAACCCGTTGTCGAATCCATTCAAGGCTTGGCCCCCACGATTAGCATCCAGCAAAAATCGGCAAGCAAAAACCCTCGATCCACTGTTGGAACCATAACTGAAATTCACGATTTTCTCCGTGTTCTTTATGCGCGAATTGGGCAGGGACATTGTCCCACATGCAAACGCCCAATCGAAGCCCAAACAAGGGAACAAATTGTAGAAAGGCTAAAAGCCTGGGGGCAGTCGGATCAGCTATTGATTCTGGCACCTTTGGCAAAGTCCCAAAAAGGCGAATTCAAAGATCTATTTTTGGAATTATTAAAAAATGGCTTCCTGAGAGCCCGGGTGGATGGAAAAATTGTCAGGTTGGACGAAGAACTTGGCCTCGACAAACGCATTCGCCACAACATTGAACTGGTCCTGGACCGTATTCAGGGAAATGGCGACAGGTCCCGGCTTGCCGAATCCGTGGAAAACGCCCTGCATCACGGCAAAGGGGAACTCATTGTAATAAAGGAGAGCAAAGGTGAAAAAGAATCAGTCACCCAAAGTGAACTGACCCTTTCCAGCAAATATGCTTGCATCCCCTGTCAAATTAGCTTTGCCGAACCTACCCCCCAAATGTTCAGCTTCAACAGCCCCAAAGGAATGTGTCCGTCCTGTGAAGGCTTGGGCCAGACCTTTACTATCTCGCCAGAACTTCTCATTCCTGACCAATCTTTAAGTTTTTTCAAAGGTGCCGTGGTTCTTGCGGGACCGATGGCTTCCATGGGTCGGTGGCGCAAGCATATTTTTGAAGGAATTGCCGAGGCTGTTGGGATGGACCTAAAGGCTCCCTGGCAAGCAATGCCCGATAACCACAAATTCGCCCTGCTTTTTGGCACGGGAGACCGTCATATCACCTACACCTGGAAACAACGCGGAGGGACTGTTTGGAAACATGGCGGCATTTGGGAAGGGATCATTCCCCAACTTATGACCAATTTCAAAAAGGTAGCCGCTGGGCCAAGGAAGGTGCAGCTACAAAAATATATGAGCATACTCCCCTGCCCCGCCTGTGCGGGCCTTAGGTTAAATCCCCAAGCCCGTGCGGTCAAGGTTGGTGGTCAAACAATTTGCGAGTTGGAATCCCTTTCAATCGGTATGGTCCAAGCTTGGATTCAACCCGGTCATGGTTCGTTGGAGTCGCTTTTGGGCCCTGTGGAAAGGCTCATTGCCGCGGAATTATTAAAGGAAATCCGCACCCGGATTGGATTCCTGATGGATGTGGGGCTCCATTACCTTTCCCTCAACCGCTCGGCCCCCACACTTTCCGGGGGTGAAACCCAACGGATCCGGCTTGCAAGCCAAATCGGTTGTGGCTTGGTAGGGGTCCTTTATATCCTTGACGAACCTTCGATTGGGTTACATCCTCGAGACAATGAACGACTCCTTGGAAGCCTTAAAAAACTGAGAGATCAAGGCAATTCGGTCATCGTGGTGGAACATGACGAGGATACGATGCTTGCCGCGGATCACCTTATCGATTTTGGTCCAGGACCAGGCCTTCGCGGTGGTCAAGTTGTAGCCCAAGGCCCCTTGGCCAAAATCCTGAACTCCAAAGAAAGCCTCACAGGCCAATTCTTAAGCGGGGCCCGGTCCATTCCCCTTCCCAAATTGCGACGCATTGGAAACGGGAAAACATTGAGGGTGGTTGGTGCCCGGCAAAACAACCTCAAAAACCTATCCATCCAATTCCCACTGGGGAAATTCCTTTGCGTTACTGGCGCAAGTGGATCCGGCAAAAGTTCCCTGATAAACGAGATCCTCCTGGAAGGTCTCAAGCGAATTCACCACTCCATTCCTGATGAAGAGGAAGGAGAACCGGTTTTAGGCCGAGTGGGCCTTCATGACCGAATTGAGGGGGCCGAGCATATCGACAAGGTTATTGCAATCGACCAATCCTCCATTGGGCGGACTCCCCGTTCCAACCCAGGAACCTACATCAAGGTGTTTGACGAGATTCGCAAACTCTTTTCGGTCGCACCCGAAGCTAAAATTCGCGGTTGGAAACCTGGTCGATTCAGTTTTAATCGACCAGGTGGGCGCTGTGAAACCTGTGAAGGCAATGGCAGCAATCGGCTGGAAATGGACTTTTTGGCAGATGTTTGGGTCACCTGCCCAGTCTGTGAAGGCAAACGATTCAACCATGAAACCTTGCTTGTCCGGTGGCGAGGAAAAAACATCCACGAGGTTCTCGAATTGAACATTGAGGATGCCCTTATGCACTTTGCGAACATCCCCAAAATTCGGGATATGTTGACAACAATGGTTTCCGTGGGAATGGACTATGTCAAAATTGGCCAGCCCGCACCAACCCTTTCTGGCGGGGAAGCACAACGCATAAAACTGGCAAAAGAGCTTTGCAAAAAGTCCACTGGAAAGACCCTCTATATTCTGGATGAACCCACCACTGGTCTCCATTTCGAAGATGTTCGCAAACTCCTCGAGGTCCTCCATGCCTTGGTAGATTTGGGAAACACGGTCCTTGTGATCGAACACAATATGGATGTTATAAAAACCGCCGATTGGGTAATTGATATGGGACCGGATGGCGGATCAGGGGGCGGAGAATTGGTCATTGAGGGGACACCCGAAACGGTTGCGAAATCCAATACATCCCACACAGGTATGGCACTCAAAGCGTTTTTTGATCCGGATCGGGTTACCACGACCCTTGCCCTTCATGATAAAAAGAAAAAAATTGACCTACTGACGGATCCGGGTTTTATCAGGGTTGAAGGTGCTTCCCAACACAACCTCCGGGAGGTCAATCTCGAAATCCCAAGGGGGGCAATTACCGTTTTTTGTGGTCCAAGTGGTTCTGGTAAATCAAGCTTGGCCTTTGACACCATTTATGCTGAAGGTCAAAGGCGCTATATTGAATCCCTTTCCAGCTACGCCCGCCAATTTTTGGGACAAATGGAAAAACCCCGCATATCAAAGATTGTCGGTCTCAGTCCTGCCATTTGCATCGAGCAAAAATCGACTCCACGCAGCCCCCGAAGCACCGTAGGGACCGTGACGGAAATACATGATTACCTTCGCGTTTTGTATAGCCGGATGGGCACTCCCCATTGTCCGTATTGTGAAATTGCCATCGGTACCCAGTCACGCGAGGAAATTGTCCGCCGGTTGGGCTCTTTAACAGAAGGAACCAAACTTTACATTCTTGCTCCGCTCCAGAAAAAAGGCCAGGAAAAATACAGCCAATTGGTCGAGGAGGTGAGCCGCCTTGGCTATTCCAGAGTCCGGATCGACGGAACTACCCACGAAATCCAGAACCTTCCTGAAATTGACCCGAAACGCCGCCACCAGATTGAGGCGGTGGTTGACCGGGTTATGGTCCGCAAGGCGCAGTTGTCCAGGCTTGCCGAATCCGTTGAGGCTGCATTGCACCTGGGCCAGGGAACCCTTTTGGTGGCGTGGGTGGATTCCGGAATAGCCGAAAAGAATTGGCGGGTTGAACGCTTTAGCCAACTCCTTTCCTGCCAACAGTGCGGCAAAGGATTTGAACCTCTGAACCCCCATCATTTCTCATTCAACAGCCCATTGGGATGGTGCCAATCCTGTGAGGGGCTTGGCTATCGCGAAGGCTTTGACCTATCGTTCGCGGTCCGAAATCCATCATTAACACTCCGGGAAGGGGTATTGAGCTTTTGGCCACCGCTTACTCCTCAAAACAAAAATGTTCCCAGTCCATTTCTGGGCTGGGCAACCGCAATTGTTCATTTTCTGGATATCTCCCTGGATACCCCTTATGCGAAATTGCCCGAAAAAGTAAAGCATTTGCTCCTCCATGGTTTTGGAGAGAAGGAACTATCCACCGAACCTCCTTCCCTAGCCAGATTTCAATACCAGGGTTTCCTTGGTTCCCTTGCAGAACAACTTCGCCATGATCCAAACCGAAAAGAGGAAATTGAGTCCCTTAAAGGCCATATTGCCTGTCCAAAGTGTAAAGGTGCCCGGTTGAAGCCCGAATCCGCTTCCGTTCGATTGAACCTTGGGCAAAACCGTTTCCCTACGCTCCATGATCTTTGTTCCCAGCGAATTGCCGTTATCCACGAATGGTTTTCCGACTTTGAACCGTTGGGGGAATGGAAAAAGGTCACCCATGACCTACTCAATGAGGTTCGTGGGCGACTTGGTTTTTTGGTACAGGTTGGATTGGATTATGTTTCGCTTGCCCGTTCTGCGCCCACCCTTTCCGGGGGAGAATCCCAACGCATTCGCCTTGCCAGTCAGATTGGAAGCGGCTTGACCGGGGTGCTCTATGTTTTGGATGAACCCACCATTGGACTGCATCCCCGGGACAACCATAGACTATTGGATGCCCTGATCCAACTTCGCAACCTTGGCAACACCCTTGTTATTGTGGAACACGACAGGGATGTTATTGCCTCAGCCGACAAGGTGGTGGATTTTGGTCCAGGTGCGGGCGATTTTGGGGGCCAGGTCGTTGGTCAGGGAACTCTTGCCGCATTGTGCAAAATCAAGGAATCACTTACCGGTCAATATATAGCCGGGAAGCGGGTTATCCCCATTCCAAAACAGCGGCGTTTTCCCATCAAAAAAGGGCGCATTTATCCCATTTCATTCATTGAGGTTTGTGGAGCAAGGAAAAACAATTTACAAAACATTACCGTCCGGATTCCCTTGGGGGGGGTCATTGCCGTCACTGGGGTTAGCGGTTCCGGGAAAAGCTCCCTTGTGGATGATGTCCTTCGCGAGGCCTTGCTCAAACAATTAAACCGCACGAAAGTTGCACCTGCCATGGTGGACGAAATTCGTGGATTGCAAGCCCTTGACAAATTGATTCACATCGATCAGAATCCAATAGGGAACACCCCTCAATCCAACCCGGCCACCTTTACCGGCTTATTCGATCATATCCGTGATTTTTTTGCCCGCCTCCCGGAATCAAAAATCCGGGGATGGTTACCCAAGCGGTTTAGTTTCAACAAGCCAGGTGGTCGTTGTGAGGCTTGCGAAGGAAATGGGCAGCGCAAGATTGAAATGCATTTCCTTGCGGACATCTGGGTAACCTGTGAAGTGTGTGCCGGCAAGAGGTACGCCCCTGAAACCCTGTTGATTAGTTATAAGGGTAAAACCATCTCGGATATCCTTCATTTGCGGGTTTCGGAGGCCCTTGCCTTATTTTCATCTTTCCCCAGAATACGCCGAATTCTTCAAACTTTGGAAGAGGTCGGCTTGGGATACATCACCCTTGGACAATCCTCTCCCACTCTTTCGGGGGGCGAAGCCCAACGGGTGAAACTGGCTGCGGAACTTGCCAAAACATCGAGCGGACGGACCCTGTATTTGCTTGATGAACCGACAACCGGCCTGCATTTCGAGGATGTGGCCCGCCTGGTTGAGGTAATCCATCGACTATGTGATGGAGGCAATACAGTTGTTTTGGTGGAACACAACCTCGATATTATCAAGAACGCCGATTGGGTCATTGACCTTGGTCCCGATGCGGGACCAAGTGGTGGAGAGGTGGTTATCCAAGGCCCGCCAGAGGCAATTGTCGATGGAAAATGGATTGGCGTTGGTGACGAGATTCTTCCATCCTCACCGGAAAAACACCAAAGCCACACTGCCAATTTCCTCGCCCCGATATTGTCCCAAGCGATAAAAATCGAACGGGATTCCAAAGCCCCACCCATTTGGCAAGTTCCCTTGGAGGAGGAAGATGAAGCCCCATTGGAAAATGTTCAAACTCCCTGGGAGGCAAACGGCAGGGAATGGCACCTTGTTAACCGGCTCGACCATGTTGGGAAACCCTGCCAGTGGGAAAGTGGGGCGCTTGAATGGATTGAAGAGCAATTCCAGTCCATTAAGGAAATAGATCCTGACCAACTGTTTGAGCCATGGGACTGGAACCAAAGGCATGTGGTTGAAGTCCGTGCGGAAAATAATCCCACCTGGTTCCTGCATGCCATGACTTGCCAAGGGTGGCTCTTGCGCCTTGTTTTTCGACTACCCCCCAGGACCTTTGACCAGGAAACCCTGGATGCCCAATTGGGGATTCCATCGCTCAATGATACCGTAGGAATCCCAAAATACAGCGGTGAATCCCGGGTGAAATGCCGCAAATTTCCATTTCAAGGCAAGGCAATGCAGGTTGTTACTATCCAGGTTTTTCGAAAATCGGAGATTGCGACACCTGCCTTTCGTAAATTTCTAATGGATGCAAGTTTAGCCTATCTGGGTTCATCCAAACCAAAAGGATCGAAGTAATCATGCCCCTGGGAATTCTTTTTCGTTGGATTTTCCTCTTTGCAACGGTCTTTTTATGGACAGCCTCCGCACCTTGTCATTTTCCCGTTTTGACCTTGGAACAAAACGAAATCCAATTGGGTTCTCCTGGCCACATTCACCTTCGCTATGGGCACCCTTTTGAAGCGGAATGGGAAAATTGTCCAAAACCCTTGTCGCTGATGGCCCAAACCCCGGAAGGGACCTCCATCCCGCTTGACCTTAAAAAGGTGGAAGCAACCATCGGGGCACGAACCATTGTTTCCTTTCGGGCACAATATGTTCCAACCACCAGAGGTGATCACAAAATTGTGGCAACCCTAGCCCCCAAAAAAACACAAGGCGATCAAACCCCAGTCCAGGAAATCGCCTCAACCTGGCTCCATGTCCAGCAAGAAAAAGGTTGGGACAAAAAAAATGACGGCTGGACTTCCATGACTCGCCCTTATGGGCTTTTTCCCGGAATGGTTTTTCAGGCCCGGCTACCCAAACCCGCAAGCTTTGAATTTGAATTGCTAAATGAACGGCCCCCCGCTCCCCTACCCAAACCTTCCTTGATCACCTTTGCCGCCAAAACGGATGCCCAAGGAATTGCAACCCTTTCCTTACCCAAACCAGGTTGGTGGGCCCTGGCCGCAGGACAGGAATCCATCGACTCCAATGGCAAGCCTTTGCGATTCGTCCATGTCCTCTGGCTCAAATTGGATCCGCTTGACAAATGATCTCCCTCATGGCAATTCACATCCCCGATCAAATCCTCAAACCCAATTGGTGGATTACCGGCTGGATTATTTGTGGCTTATGGGTCTTTTGGTCCTGTCGCAATATCGAGGATGAAGAGATTCCCCAGATCGGGCTTTTTAGCGCGGTGTTTTTTCTGGCCACCCTGTTTCATTTACCCTTTATGAATGTTCACCTTGTCCTCCCCGGGATCATGGGGATCTTTCTTGGCAATCGGGTCATCCTTTCGATTGTCACCGCCATGCTTTTGCAAGCTGGCATGGGTCATGGGGGATTTACCACCTTGGGAATCAATGCGGTTCTTCCGGCGGGAGTAGCCTCCCTTTCGGCCTGGATTGTCAAGCCTTGGCTCATTCATTACGCCACCAAACCCAAAGCCTTGGTGATTTTTGGGTTTTTTCTGGGCTTCGTTCCTGTATGCATTTTGATTGTTCTGAATTCGGTTGTCCTGGTTCTTGGTGGTGTCGAAAATTTCCAAATTCCCGCCCTTTTAGGGCTGGTTTTGCATCTGCCGGTCGCTATTGCAGAGGGAATATTCCTGACCAGTGCCCTACCCTTTCTAGCCAAGTCAAAAACAGGCCCATTTCGCCCCAGGGAGGCCACCCGGCTTGCCACCCTTACCTTTTTCTTTTTGCTCCTTCTGCCATGGAGCGCACCGGCCCACGCCAATACCCCGGATTTCCTTCCCCATAACCTCAAATTGGATTGGAAAATCGGAGCACACCAGGAATTATGGGTTGAAGTTTATTACGATCGGGGGGCAGATATTACCCATGCCGAATTGATCGTCAAAGATGCCTTGGGAAAGGTACTAATTCGCGAATCCAACCATGTGGCAGGCCGGTTTGTGGTCAAAATCCCCGATATTCAATCCAAATTGGATCTTTTTGTTCAAGCGGATGACCATGTGGTTCATGCCACGGTTCCCATCGACGCATGGACAAAAAACGAAGGATTGGATTTTAAACAGTCCAATTCGGCAACCAACGAGGCCAACCCTCGACCCGAGGGTGCGATTCCATGGCAAAAAATCCTCGTTTGCCTGGCTATTATCCTTGGTTCGACCGCTGTTTGGATGGAATGGCGTGCCCTGCGCCCAACCAAATCCCGCTAGTCAACATCGCCAAATTTCCATGGAAATCCGATATCTATTACCTATAATCATTGTTTACCCATTTGAGTACACGGATTTCTTTCAAGATGGCAATTCTGTTACAAATCTCCAAAGCACACAAAAGTTATGGCGACCAAGTATTACTGGACGGGGCGGAAGCCACCCTTTCGGATAATGCGAAAGTTGGATTTATTGGCCGGAATGGGGCCGGGAAAAGCACCCTTCTGCGGATTATTTTGGGAGAAGAAGAACTCGACAGTGGTGAAGTCATTCGGTATCCCAATTTACGATTGGGATACCTCAGGCAACATGATCCCTTTCAACCGGGCGAAACCTCCCTCGGATACCTTAAACGGGACAGCGGGCAACCCGACTGGAAATGTGGAGAAATTGCAGGCCAATTTGAAATCAAAGGGGCCTACCTGGATGGGCCTGTTGCCAAACTTTCCGGAGGTTGGCAAACACGCTTGAAGATTGCGGCACTTCTCCTCCATGAACCCAATTTGTTGCTCCTGGATGAGCCGACCAATTTTCTCGATTTACGGACCCAAATTTTGCTGGAACATTTTTTGCAAGGTTACCGGGGAGCCTGCCTGGTGGTTTCCCATGATCGGGCCTTTTTATCGGCCACATGCAACCATACTTTGGATCTATCCCATGGAAAGTTGATCAGTTTTCCCGGAAAAGTGGACGCCCATCTGGTGTTTCAAAAGGAAAAACGGGAACAGGATATTCGCACCAATGCCTCGGTTTTGGCAAAGATGCGACACCTCGAAGAGTTTATCGCGAAAAACAAAGCCCGGGCGGCCACTGCCACACTTGCCAGGTCAAAAAGCAAACAACTCGAGCGAATGGAACTGACCGCTTTGCCAACCACCTTGCCAACGGTCACCATGCGGGCTCCCCAAATCCAGGCCCGCAAGGGCCCTGCCCTGCGTTGCAAAAATTTGGCAATCGGCTACCCTGAAAGGGAAATCGCCTCGGATGTAAACCTGGAAATTGACCATGGGACCCGTGCCGCCATCGTCGGGGATAACGGCCAGGGAAAAACCACCTTTTTGCGAACAGTGGTAAATTCCCTCACCCCCCTTTCCGGAGAAGTTCGGTGGGGCCACGGTTGCCAAATTGGGGTATATGCCCAACATGTTTATACAAGCCTTCCGGAAAATCAGACCGTTATTGATTTCTTGCACAGCAAAGCCGCCAGGGGCAAAAAAGACCAGGAAATCCTCGACATTGCCGGGGCTTTCCTATTTCGGGGTCCCCATACCCTAAAGCCCATTTCGGTGCTTTCCGGAGGCGAAAGAGCCCGCCTTTGCCTGGCTGCTTTACTTCTAAGCAACCACAACATCCTGATTCTTGACGAACCGGGCAACCACCTGGATGTGGATACCGTGGATGCCCTGGGAGATGCCCTGCTTGCCTACGAGGGTACTGTCATCTTCACCAGCCATGACCGCCATTTCGCACACAAAATCGCAACCTGCATTATTGAAGTCAGGGATGGCAGGGTGACAACCCATGGCGGCAATTACGATTCCTATGTTTACAAGGTCAACAAAGAGGTGGAGGCGGGTGAAAGGGAAAGGGCCAACGACCGGGTGAAATTACCTCCCGAAATAGAGAAAGCTCAAAAACCGGCCGGATTAGCCCGGGTAGATATGGAACCCCAAAAGGAAATCAAACTGGTTGAGAAAACCATCGCCTCCCTGGACGGTCAACGCAAAGCCCTGCAAAACAGGCAGCTCAATACAAATAGTTCCAAAGAATTTGATACCCTTCAGGGGGAAATCGAAGCGGTTGCTGTTCAACTTTCCGAAGCGGAAGATCGGTGGAGCGAGTTATTCGCCATCGTTGAAGGATTTGCCTAGTTACCACGGATTTTGAACCCACCCAAAGGCCAGGCCATAAACCCGGATGGGGTTCATTTTCCCCTGGATTTAGGCCAAACCTCGTCCAGGGTCATTTCCCATTGTCCCAATCCCACCTGGACCAAGGCAAGCCGTTTTCGTTGATCAATACGGCTGATTTGGCCTTGCTGCCCAAACTTGGGAATATCCACCCAATCGCCTATTTTCAATTGTGCCCTTGCCCAGGCGATTTTTTGACTTTGCTCCAACTCCCTTTGGGCTATCTCTTTGATAAGGCGGTCGTTTTCGTTGGCGGTTTCTTTGGCAAGGAACTCCTCCAAGTGGCTTGAACCACCAACGGTTTCCAAACTGTTTGGCTGGTCAGGATCGAGTGGGGGAACAGGATTCGATGCCTTTTTCTGGCCTTTTTTACGGATTCCAAGGTAATACCTCGCCCGCATGATCAGGTTTTCAGGGAGGTTAAACCGGCGCGCAATTTTAAGCGCATTGCTTTTGCCCGGCCGGCCAAGGATCAATCGAAAAGTGGGGAGTAGGGTTTCGGGATCAAACTCAACCGCCGCATTGATCGCAACAGGGTTGCTTCTGGAATAGCGTTTCAGGTCCCCAAGGTGGGTGGTGACCATCGCAAGGCAATTTCGTTGACCCAGTTCATCCAAAATCGCCCGACCCATGGCGGCCCCTTCAGAGGGATCTGTTCCCGTTCCCAATTCATCCAACAGGACAAGCGCGCATCGACCAATCCGGGGCAAAATCCAGCCTATCCTTGCAATATGGCTGCTAAAACTGCTAAGGGACTCCGTCAGATTTTGTTCCTCGCCTATATCCGCAAAAATGCCATCCACCATGGGTATCGTCGATTCCCTGGCCGCCGGAATCGGAAGCCCGGAAAGAGCCATATAACACAACAAACCTGCGGTTTTCAAACTGGCCGTTTTTCCCCCGGTGTTAGGCCCGGTGATAATCATCAAACGGGCCGGTTGCCCCATTTGCAGGCTGATCGGCACTACCTCATTGGTCGCCTTGATGATTTCCGAACGCCCTTCGGAACTGGGGCAATTGGCCCCCCCTGTGGATTGATCCCCGCCGGATTGCAACTGCATTTCAATCAGCGGGTGCCTGGCATCCTTGAGTACAAATAATCCCTTTTCGTTGATGTGCGGCCGAACCATTTTGAGATTTCGACCCCAACGGGCCTTGGCCAGGATCAGATCCAGTTTTGCCAGGATCCCCATGGCGAATCCCAATGGCCCGGCAATCCTTGAAACCTCCGCACTCAGCCTTCGCAACACCCGAGCCACCTCTCTGGACTCTTCTTCACGGAGGATGCTTCGCTTGGTAGCAAGGCTTGCCACGGCGGTTGGTTCGATAAAAACGGTATCGCCGGTGGAACTCGACCGATGATGGACTCCCTGGATTTTATGGCGATGATTAAAAGAGACCGCCAATACCTGGTGTTCCCCAACAACCGATACTTGTTGGAAACGGAGGATGCGGCGGATTTCCGGATCCCTGAGCATCCGATTCAAAAGGGCCTTGACCTTTCCATCCACCTCCTGGATTTGACGCCGTACGGCCGCCAATTCCGGACTGGCCATATCCAGCACCTGACCTCTTTTGTCAATGGAACCATGAATGGATTTGGCGTGGGCTCCCAGGTCTTCCAGCGGTGCGAGGAATTCAATGAGCCTTAGGGAATCCCCCTCCAGCTTAACCTTAAAGCGATAGGTTTGGCCGGTACAATCCATGGTTCGGGCTATATCCAATAGCTCATCAATGGTTAATTGGGAACCCAGAACCGCCCGCCTTAAGGCAGGCCTTACATCCATCAGGTCCCCCAAATGAGGGGCAATGGATTGGGCCAATAACCCGGCCATTTCCTCCACCCGAAGCTGTTCCCGGGTAAGTTCCTTCAAATCAGGAAGGGGTTTCAAATCCAGGGCCAGTTCCTTGGCCAGAAAACTGCGGCACTCCCGGGCAAGGTGTTCCCTGACTTGGTCAAATCCCACCAGGCTTATTGTCTTGGCATCCATCCGCAATTGTTTCCCCGATTGATTGGGGAATTTTAGGCATTTTCCCCTGCACCACTAAGATCATCCCTGGAGGAATTTTGTGTCCAAAACTATCGTGGATGTGTTGGTTATAGGCGGAGGCGTAATCGGGCTTACTTCGGCTTGGTTTCTGGCAAAAAAAGGCCTTTCGGTTGCCGTTTTGGACATTGGTCCGTTGGGAATGGGGGCGTCCTGGGCAGGGGCAGGTATCATACCCCCGGGAAATGCCTCCCTGGCCGAGGCCCCCAACGATAAACTCCGGGCCCGGGGTTCATTCCTTCACCCAGGCCTCCATCAGGAGTTGCTTGACCAAACCTCGATCGACAACGGCTATCGGGTTTCAGGGGGGTTGGAGGTGTTTCCAGGCGAATCATTTCCCGAACCGGGCCGGATTACAGGATGGACTCAGGAAGAAATTCCTTTTGAAATTGTGGACAATTTTGACCAACTGGATTGGCCAGGCTTGAACCTGGCCCGGCTGAAAAAGGCCGTGCGATTTCCAACCATGGCTCAGGTCCGAAATCCCCGCCACCTCCAGGCTTTGGTCAAAGCAAATGCGCAAAAGGGAGTTCAACTTTTCCCCAACACCACTATCTCCCAATGGGATTCCAAAGGCGACCGCATCCTTAAAGCCCATGACAAACAGGGAAACAGCTACCACCCCGGAAAGGTCCTTTTCGCCTCAGGAGCCTGGACCCGATTAGCCGATCCTTCCCTCCTGGGTCTGGATCCCATGATCCAACCCGTTCGCGGTCAAATGGCCCAGTTTTTTTGTCCCGAGTCATCGGTTTGGCCGATTATTGAAGCGGGAAAACGCTACCTCGTTCCCCGTGGGGATGGCGTTTTGTTGGTTGGAAGCACCGAGGAATTTGTGGGGTTTGACACTTCGGTGACTCCCCAGGGACAACAGGAACTCATTGCCTTCGCCAGGGACTTGATCCCAGCCCTTTGCAATAAGGAACCTCAGAAATCCTGGGCGGGCCTTCGTCCCTTTGCTGATCGGGGCACCCCCCTGATTGGCCCCCTGCCCGGCCGCTCCAATGCCTACATGAACGCAGGTCATTTTCGCTGGGGATTCCAGTTTTCCCCCGCAGCAGCAGAAATCACCTGTGCCCAAATCCTTGGCCAACCATTGGCTTGGATCCCCTTGAACAGTTTTGACCCCGCCAACCCGCCCGTCAAACAGGTATCCCAACTTTTCCTGTCCTGAATCCAACCGACCGGAGCCTCCCTCATGAAATCCCCCTGGTTTTGTTTGGTGGGGGTTTTTGCCCTTACCCGGTGCCTGTTCCCAGCGGATGCTCTGACCCGCCTCGAAGAAAACCACTTGAAGGCGGTCCGGGCAGGGATTCAATCCCTTGCCAAAATGCGCAAAGATTTACCCCGGACCGGCCCCTACCAGGAATATCGGGCCAACCTTCATGTTCATTCGGCCTTTTCCCATGATAGCCGGGGAACGATCGAAGAGATTGTTGCCGCCGCCAAACGGGCCGGAACAGACATCCTTTTATTCACAGAACACCCCGCGCCCCATTACGATTTTTTCAAAAACGGGCACCAGGGAACCCGCGATCAGGTTTTGCTGATTCCCGGTGCCGAGATGAATGGCTTGTTGGTTTACCCAAACGAAAGCGTTTCTGGTGCCAACGGTTTGTCTACCACGGAGGTGTCCACCCTGGTGCAAAGAAAAGGTGGGCTAACTTTTCTATCCCATCTTGAGGAGCGGATGAACCTGGAGGTACCTGATCTTACCGGGGTCGAGATTTATAACATCCATGCCCTTTTCAAAGAACAAAAAAAATTGGTCTCCACCCTAAAAAACCCATTATGGCTGGCCAAAACCGGGCCGTTGATCAACCACTATCCCCAGGAAGCCTATTCTGCCCTTCACGAATACCCCGCCAATTACCTGGCAAGGTGGGATGAGCTTTGCCAACGCCGACCCCATACAGGCGTATCCGCCAATGATGCCCATCAAAATATTGGCCTTAAAATCAGGATTACCGAGGGCAACAAGGCTCAGATAGAATCTGCCCTTGGGGAAAAATTGTTGGAGGTCAACGCTGCGTTATTGAGTGCCTTTCTTTCATTGCCCAAGGAAACAAAACCAGGTACGGAGGTCTTCCGCATGCAGTTGGATGGATACGAATACGCACTCAGGCACGCTGCCACGCATCTGCTCATGAAAAACAAAAGCCGGGAGGAGACTTGGGATGCGTTGATAAAAGGCCGGGCTTTTGTCGCCTTTGATTGGATGGCCGATTCCCGCGGTTTTGATCTTTGCCTGGAACAAGGGAATAAAAGAGGGGAAATGGGCGAAAAAATGGCCTGGAAAGAGGGAATTATCCTCTCGGGAAAGGCTCCCCTGAAAGGGACCTGGAAGGTGATGCAAAATGGGAAACAGGTGAAGGAAACGATCGGTTCGGACCTCCGTTTCCCAATCACCCAACCGGGGGTGTATCGGGTGGAAGTGTGGCTTTCTATTGCCGGAGAAAACCGGGTTTGGATCCTTTCCAATCCCCTCTATGTGGCAAATCCATAAACCAAGTTACGCAGTTGGGACCATGAAATACCGGGGTTTTCCCAGGGAAAAAGTTAAGTCCTCCTTAAAAAGTCGGGACAACAAATCCCCACTTTGGAGGGGTGCGCGTCAACCGAAGCCAATTTCACCAACCCTCTTCGCTTATTCCCCTCTAGGGAGGGGTGCCCGTCAGGGCGGGGTGGTTCGTAAGGTGTGCCACCCCGTCTTCCCCATTTTGTGTTTCAAAAGGCACCACCCCGTCAGGCTTCGCCTGCCACCCCTCCCCAGAGGGGAATTCAATACAAAGGATTAACCCTGATTCCACTCCCTTGAAGGAGTGCGCGTCAACCGAAGCCAATTTCACCAGCCTTCTTCGCTTATTCCCCTCCCTTGAAGGAGTGCGCGTCAACCGAAGCCAATTTCACCAGCCGTTTTCGCTGATTCCCCTCCCTTGGAGGTGTGCCCGTCAGGGCGGGGTGGTTCTTCAAAAGGGCCACCAGGCCTTCCCCATCCTGCAAAATATCTTTAACGGCTATACGGATCACCACCAGCCCTAACCCATTCAGGTAGGTATCCCGATTTGCGTCGTCCTTTACCCGCCCGTCGTGCGAGGCACCATCGGCTTCGATCACAACTCCTTTTTCTGCGCAGAAAAAATCCACAATGAAATTGCCAATGATTTTCTGCCGATCAAAATCCAAGCCGTTGAGTTTTTTCTGTTTGAGCTGATTCCACAACAAAGCCTCGTGCAGCATCCCGGCCTTGCGAAGCTCCCAGGCGTGTTCTTTCAATCCAGGGTTGAAGGGCAAGGACATGTAGCCTTTTGTGTTTCTCCTGGGACCGCTGGACTTGCCCACATCACCACCCCGTCAGGCTTCGCCTGCCACCCCTCCCCAGAGGGGAATTAATAACTCAGGCTTCGCCTGCCACCCCTCCCCAGAGGGGAATTCAATACCCCAGCCTACGCCATTCGGACCTTGTAAACCCGGTTTTCCTGAATGAAATCAAATCGTCCCTCAAAAATCGGGACTACAAATCCCCTCAAGAAATTAGCCATTATTCCCCTCCTTTGGAGGGGTGCCCGTCAGGGCGGGGTGGTTCGTAAGGTGTGCCACCCCGTCTTCCCCATTTTGTGTTTCTCAAAAGGCACCACCCCGTCAGGCTTCGCCTGCCAAACCTCCCCAGAGGGGAATTCAATACAAAGGATTAACCCTGATTCCACTCCCTTGAAGGAGTGCGCGTCAACCGAAGCCAATTTCACCAGCCTTCTTCGCTTATTCCCCTCCCTTGAAGGAGTGCGCGTCAAGGCGGGATGGTTCTTCTTGATCCTTACACCTCGGCCAATTGATGCAATTCCTCCGCAAACCACGCCATCCCAAGAGCAAGAGGAATGTATCGTTCGATCTGTTCGCCGGATTTTTCCAAGGTTTCCAAAAGTCGGAGGATCTTCGGTCTGGAAAGGGCTGGTTGAACCTCTTTCACCCAAGGAGGATGGGAATCCTCCAACGGATCACCCGGGAGCTTTGGTCCCAGGAAGTGGGAGCCTGTGCGGGAAAGGGCCCGGAGAAAATCGAGAAGCAAGGGCCTTTGCAAGGCGCCGGTATTCCCGGCCGATTCGGCCAGGTGGATCAAATCCTCCGCCAAGGTTGCATCAAGCTTTACTTGCCTTGCGAGCAAACGGAATACCCTATCCACGAGTGCCCAGAACGGAGCGGTAGTCATGGCCCTGGCACTGGCAATGCTCCCCCCGGACGCCCATTTGGCCCATTTCCATTCGGGAGCAAAACGCAAAGCATCGCCTGAAATTCGGTCCATTTCTTCCGGAGACAAGGGCCCAAACGGGATTTGTTGACACCGGGACAAAATGGTTTGAAGCTGTTTTTCAGGGCGTTCCCCAATCAGGAAAACCACCATGCCTGGAGGCGGTTCCTCCAGGGTTTTGAGAAAACTGTTGGCGGATTCCGGATTCAAAAAATCGGCATCGTCGAGGATGGCAACCTTTTTTTGGGAAACCATTGGTTTGAGATAAAACAAATGACGGAATTCGTTCATTAATTTTACGGGAAATTCGCTTTTGTCCTCGGGTTTGGCAACAGTCAGGAGGTCAGGGTGGGAGTCCCTTTCGCAAAGGGCACAGGATTCACAGTCCCCACAAAGTCCCAATTCCGGTTTGGCAGCATGTTTCAAACACAATAGAGAGGCACAAAATGTTTTTGCCAACCGTCTTTTTCCCACCCCCGCCGGGCCGGTAAAAAGGTAGGCCTGACCCAGCCTTCCTTTTTTGAGGAGCCTTTCGAATCCCTGTTTCTGGCTTTCATGGCCAATCAGGCCTTGCCAATTCATGACAATATCCCCAAGTGGGCTTTCACCCGATCAAGAATTTTCTTGTGTAAAGGGAGGGGATCTTCCCGGGCATCCAAAACCAGGATGTTTCGCTTTGGCTTTTGAGCTTCGGTTAAAAATCCATTCCGGACCGCATCATGAAAGGTTCGAGGTAGGCGCTCCATGTGATCCTCCGGTCGTACCCGGCGGGTAGAAGCTGTGTTGGTATCAAGGTCCAAAAGGAAACAAAGGGAGGGCTCCATTCCTGAGGTGGCCAGGTTGCTGGCAAGGTCCAGCTCGGCAAGGTTTAATCCCCCCGCATGACCCTGATAAACGAAGGTGGAAAGGGTGTAGCGATCGGTAAGAACAATTTCTCCCCTTTGGAGCGCGGGCCGGATCTGCTCCGAAACCAACTGGGCCCGACTCGCAAAAAACAGGAGGGCTTCCGCCCGTAGGTCAATAGCAACCGGTCGGTCCAGCAACAAGGAACGCAGGCGGTCCCCCAAGGGAGTTCCCCCTGGGTCGCGGACCTTGGTCACCTTTCGCCCCAATCCCTCGAGGGCAGTGGTCAAGAGTTGGATTTGGGTGGTTTTGCCCGCTCCATCTCCCCCTTCAATGGAAAGGAATCGCAAGCAATCCGGATCAGGGGAGGGAAAATTCAAACGGTCACCATCTCATCGGCATGATAGGACGAACGGACAAACGGTCCGGCAACCACGGTAGGAAATCCGAGGTTACGGGCATGGACGGCAATAGCGTCAAATTCCTGCGGAGGAACATACCTTTCCACCGGGATATGTTTAAGCGTTGGGGCCAAATACTGACCCAGGGTCAAGGTATCACAGCCAATCCTTCTAAGATCTGAAAATACCTCCATCAATTCGTCCAATGTCTCCCCCAAACCCAACATCAAGCCCGTCTTGGAGGTGATCGTGGGGTGTTTCCGCTTGCAAGCCTCCAGGACAGCGAGTGAGTTTTCATATTTTGCCAGGCGTCCCCGAACCTTTCGGTAAAGCCTGGGCACTGTTTCCATGTTGTGATTGAATACTTCCGGTTTGGCCGCAAGGACTGTTTCCAGTTGATCCAGGTTTCCTTGAAAATCAGGCGTGAGGACCTCCACCACCGCCCCGGTTCGTTCCCGGACAGCCTGAATGCACCGGGCAAAATGGCCGGATCCCCCGTCGGGCAAATCATCCCGGGTTACACTGGTGATGACTACATGGCGCAGGCCCAGCCGTTCGGCAGCCTCAGCCACCCGGGCGGGTTCATCCTCTTCCACATGAACCGGTTGTCCTTTGGGTACAGAGCAAAAACCACAAGGCCTGGTACAAACATTCCCCAGGATCATGAAAGTGGCGGTTCGCCTGCTGTAACAATCGGACCGATTGGGGCATTTGGCATTGTCACAAACGGTTTCCAGCTTTAGGTCTTCGAGCAACTTTTGGGTCAGAAAATTTTCATTTCCTCTGGGTAGCGTCTTTTTCATCCAGGGAGGGAGGCGCCTTCCCATGGACTTGGGCTTGGGTTCCAGCGGAGAAACGGTCTGCAAACGGATCATGGGAATCCACCCTTTCCAAGGTCGAACAAAATCATTTTAGGGGTGAAACGACAATTTTGTCATTTGGTCCGGGACTTGGACCCTGGTTCGCTTTGGCGGGGAGAACCGCTAGAATTTTCTACCAGCCTTTGATTTTGCGGGAAAGGATCCTGCTTGGCCGAATTGGGATGAGTTAAAGGGAAATAATCATGCGAATGATTCGGGCGTTTTTTGTGTTATGTTTGAGCATCGGTGGATTTGCCATGGCCCAGGATGCCAAGAACCCGCAAGTGGTATTGGAAACCTCACAGGGCAAAATAACGATCGAACTCGATGCAGGAAAAGCCCCCGTCACCGTCAAAAACTTTATGGCTTATGTCAACAAGGGCCATTACGATGGCACCATCTTTCATCGGGTTATTCCCACCTTCATGATTCAGGGCGGCGGCTTCACCGAAGATATGAAGCAAAAAACAACCCTGGACCCCATTCCAAACGAGTCCAAGAACGGTCTGGCCAACAAAAAGGGGACCCTCGCGATGGCACGCACCTCGGCCCCTAACAGTGCCACTTCGCAGTTTTTTATCAATGTGAAGGACAACGATTTTTTGGATAAAGCCAATGCGAGGGATGGCGTGGGCTATTGCGTTTTCGGGAAAGTGGTAGCAGGGATGGATGTTGTGGAAAAAATCAAAGGCGTTGACACCGCCCAAAAAGGCTCCCATGGGGATGTTCCTGTGGAAGCGATTGTGATCAAATCTGCCAAGTTGCTTAAATAACCCCAATCAAGGAGACATAAAAATGGCGAATACCAAAGTCCGGATGAAAACCTCGCATGGGGACATCGTTATCGAATGTGAGGATGCGCTTGCCCCTGGAACCGTGGCAAATTTCCTCCAATATGTGGACGACAAGTTTTTTGATGGGACCATTTTTCACCGGGTGATTCCCAATTTCATGATTCAAGGGGGTGGTTTCACCTCCAACATGAAACAGAAAGCAACCAGGGCAAATATAACCAACGAGTCTTCCAATGGTCTGAAAAACCAAAAGGGAACCTTGGCCATGGCCCGGTTGCCCCAACCCCACACGGCAAGCAGTCAATTTTTCATCAATTGCAAAGACAACGATTTCCTTGACAAGGCCAAATCGGGTGATGGCCATGGTTACTGCGTTTTTGCAAAGGTTACGGAGGGCATAGCCGTTGTTGAGCAGATTGAGAAAGTCAAAACCGCCAATCATGGTGGCCACGGGGATGTGCCCCTTGTACCGGTAATGATTGAATCCGTCACCCGGGAAAGCTAAGCGACCAAGTTTAACCTGAAAACCACCAAGGCCATTCATCGATTTGATCAGTGGCCTTTTTCATTGGTTTCCCAATTCGACCCGGGCGACCAGAAAGCGCTGTCGATCCTGCCATTTTGCCTGATCTGCCAACATTTTTTCGAGGTCGATCCTGATTTTGTGATTGCGCACCACCTGGGTCTGATTCCACCGGATCGTAACCGGCATATCCAGATTGAGGCAACATTCCCCTTTGGCATTCCGGTACAACTCCAAAGCCATTTTCCTGACACCTGTTGTCTTGATGAACACTTCGTTTTTTTCGGGTTCGGTACGGGCATAGAGGGTGGCGGGATTGATCCTGGCATCAAAGTTAGGGGGTGGTTGGGTAATGTTTTTTGCCATCAACTCCTGGACCTCCAGCCAATAAAAGCGGCTATCGGTAGAACGCAGGGTCCGGAATTCATTGCCAAAAACTCCCCCATTCCCATCGGCGCCGAGTTGTTTCAGGGGAAATGTCCGTTTTTTGCCTTTCATCCAGGCAAAGACGGAGGGTAATTCGGCGCGGAACCATTCCATTCCCCTCCCCTTGTATTGGATCCAAAGGGCGGAATAACTGCGACCGGCCCAATTGTTGAAGAGATCCTTGAGTTGGCCATTAATCTCCCCAATCCTGTCCCCGGAAACCACATAAAAAGGGAGATAAACTCCATTTCGCCAATATTTTTCGGGGTAATATTTGGGGGAGGCAGAAATGGGGATGACCCCTGCAAACAGGTCCGGGTGCGAAAGGCCGATATCAAAGGCCATTTGCCCACCCTGAAAATGGCCAGACAAAAAGACACGGTCTGAATCCACCCGGTACCGCAACCTGAGGTCTCTCAAGGATGCCAGCAGGATTTCATGTTCCTTCAGGGAAAACTGGTAGGCGGCGGTATCGGGGGGTTCATTCCAGGTGGGGACGGCAAGGATATAGCCTTCCTTGGCAGCATGATCCCGCCACCGGAGGATTGCTTCTCCCGGTGCTTCCCCCGCAGCATGGAGGACAATGAGAAGGGGCATGGGAATGGAGGGATCATAGTGGGGAGGGACCTGGACAAGATAGGTTCCACCGGGAAGGCCATGGGTACTCTCAAAAACCCGTTTCGTCGGGGAACCGGGATAGGTTGGAGGGGCCGGATCGGGTTCCTGGGGGCCAAGGGTTCCCAACAATATCCCAATATCATCGACAGTTGTTGCTTCCGGGAAGCGTTTCAAAAGGTCCTTGATTCCCTCCATGGATCGTTTTTTACCAAGGTCTGCCAAGGCTATTTGCAATTGTTCGCGAAGGCTCCATAGCCTTTTCGCCTGGTTAGGATTTGGGTCTGCACCGGCTGCCCCGCCAAGCCACCCCGAAACAGCCAATGCTGCCAGTTTTTCCGGGTTGGTGGAAGGACTTTTTTTGTCCTGTTTTTTCCATTGCCGGTATTGGCTTAAAAAGGGATCAAACCTGGCGTTGTCCTGGGTCCTTTGCTGTTTGGCAATGGTTTCAAGAATTGGCCGACCCAAAACGGCGGACTCGTTTCCCTTGGGATCCGGAAGGATGTCCTCCAGGGCATTACGAATTTCCTTTTGAAGGTTCAGCTCTTTTTCCGTTTTGGCTTTGATGGAACGAAGTTCCACCAGGTCCGACTCGGCACACTGGCTTTCCACCACGCTTCCCAGAAGGTTTGGCGTGGCGGTTACATATCCTTCCGCCACCAGGTCCCTTGACAACAAAATCTTTTCGTGCTGCATTTCTTCAAAAGCTTTTTTCCGAACCTCCAGCAATTTATCGGACAATTCCCGATTGCCCTCAAATTCCTTGAGGGCTTCCGTCACCCATTCCACCGCATCCTCCAACATTCCTGCCTGAAGGTAAAAAAGGGCCCGTTTCTGATGACGATTGAAACTCTGTGGGCTACCAGGGTCAAGTGTCTTTTGGGAATCCGGGTGACTGGCAATCAACTCATCAATGGTTTTTTTGTCCAATTCCCTGGTGAGATAGGAACTTCCCCAGGCAAAGGTTTTGGTGGCAAAAACCTGAATGTGCCTTGAACCCAAAAACTGCATATGTTGGCGGATGGGAATGGTACCGATATTGGGCGAAAATATCTTCATGTCCCGATCCCACTTGGCATCCCATTGGCCAGGATCGGCTACTCCCCCCACGGGAGGAAGCGGCCGTGGTTGAGGGATGTACACCGTTCGGCTATTGTTGTAAATCTCTTCAGCCGGAAGGTTTTTTTTCTCGGTTGAACGAACATTATTGGCACTGAAGATGATTCGCTTGGTCATGGTCTCCACCATGTAGAACCCTTTGGGGAGAACGAACGGTTCCTTGGAAGTGGGGTCAAACTCGGTGACACTTTCCCGGCGAACCTTTCCCTCCAGGACATGCCCATCTTTAAGAATAACCACATCGCCTGACGCACTTGTTGCAAGCAAGGCCAAGGCTAGCCCAAGCCAAGCACAATTCCAAATCGTTTGCTTCATGGGTAGGTCCGGGTTTTAACCAATTTGGGACATTATCGTTTGGGTGGATATTCCATTGGGGAGTTTCTTTTCCCTTGCCCAATTTTACCATAGGGATACATGAAGTGAATCGGCTTCACGATAAAGGGTTATTGATGGATTCCGTAGCATCTGAAAGCCCAGGACCCAACCATGCCAATCCAATTTCGATGTCCCACATGCAACAAGTTATTGAGCATAGCCAGTCGCAAGGCAGGCACCTGGACGGATTGCCCGGTATGTGGCGAAAAAATCGAAATACCCTTGGAACTACCTGGGCAGATGCGAGGAATCCATTCGCCGACACAATCCTCCCATAATTCCGGCTCAGCCCAAGAAATATCCCCAGGAAGCGATCTCCAGCTGCAAAAAAAAGAATCATCCCCAAATGGCCAAGGCCCCAATTTTACCCAAAACTCCCCAACAAAAACCTCGGCGCTTACCAAAACTTCCCCGAAAAGCATTTTGGACATCGATCCGGATCGTATTTTTGGAACGGACCAACCACCCCGTGCCAAACCTCCCACCCTCCATCCGCAGCCGGGAATTCTGGAGGGAATGTATGAAAATCAGGGAGAATCGATGGGTCAACCTCAACCCGATGGAACCGACCTAACCCATCCCAAGGAAGAATTTCCGAAAGGACCAAAACATTCCTGGAAATTGATCCTTTTTGCCATCCTCATCATCGGAGGCCTGTTGGTAGCCTCCTATTACGCCTGGAATTTGTGCTTCCCAAAGGCGTTGTTGCCCACCTGACCCCTACGGCCCTCCCTTTCGACATCCTTTGAGGTCACGGATTGATTTGCCCAATGGGTCCCCATCTGGGATGATTGGAGTGGTGTCGTTGGTATTTTGGGAGAACCTTTGTCATGAAGCATCCAAGCAAAAATTCTCGTTTAACCTTGCCCTTGGTTGTGACAACATGGGTGGCCTCCCTGGGCATGTCCGGGACCCTGATTCCGGTATGGTTTTTTTGCCCGGTTAGCAAAATTCAGGCCCAACCCCTGAAACCCGATGCCACCTCCCAATTCAGTCGCATTTTCAACACCAAGGATTTTCCCAATCGGGGGGAAAAACTCCTCGAAATTATCAACGCAACCTCAAACATTGGGGATTTGAATCAAATCCTCCTTCTGCCCGAATGGCAAAAACAATTGCTTGAATCCGAAGCAATTCTCGCCGCCAATGAGGGGGCAAGGCGGGTCCTGATTGAAAAATTGAAGCGAAAATACCGTGAAATCCTTAAAGGGACAGACGAGGATTTAAAGCAGGCAGCGGCCAAACAAATCGGTGATGCCGCCTCGTTTGGGATTTTAACCAACGCCTCGGCATCGGATCGATTACTCCCCAGAGCCCGAATGATCCGTAAGGTAATGGCTGACCTCCAGGACGACCTGATCGCAGGAGCCACCAAGCAAAGCAAGTCCCAACAGGCCATACTCCTTGCCCTGGCCAAGGTGGAATCCAATCCTGTTCTTTTTGCCAAAATAATCGGTGGGCTGCTTAAAACTGGCCCGGAAGGACAACCCAACCTGGTTCGACGATATGCCGCCGAAGCTCTGAAAATCCGAGCCAAAATGACCACGCTGCTTTTGGAAGCATCGGCCAATAGTCAGGATGAAAAACTCAATGAAATTCGAACGGAATTTATAACAACCTCCACCATTTTGCTTCCTGTAGCAATGGATGGTCTTAAGGATCCTGACCTTTTGGTTCGGGAATGGTCCGCAGCCACCATTCAGTCGGTAATGGATATTTTTATCGACATCGACTTCATGATTCCGGTTCGGGATGCCGAATCCCTTTGGCGTGACCCCCCGGATATGGTACCGGAGCGGATTGCCGTCATAAAAGAGCAACTGCGCCAAATTGACCCTTTGCTTAAAACATTGCAAAAATCAACTTTGCCCTTGGCACGGCATTCCAACAATTCGGAAGCGGACCGGGCAACCAGGTTGGAGTGTCTGGACATCCTTGAGGATTGTGTGGTTATTCGTCGGAAGCTTTGGACAATTGAGTTTTCCATAGCCACCTCGTTGAAGAAAAATCCCGCTGAATCCCTTTCAAATGATCCCCTTCCCCCAGGTAAGGACACCCAGGAAGCGACTCAATTGGTCGTAAAAAACTTTACAGATCCTGATCCAGCGATTCGGTTGGCGGCCGCCCAGGTATTTGAGTTTGTCGTGGGTCAACCGGACTGGAGGACTCAGGAAAAATCGGCCATTCATCGCCAAACAGTGGAAATCATTGCAAAAACGGCCATCGCCGATCCCAATATGTTGGTCCGATGGGTATGTGTTCGGAGCCTTGGACAATTTGCCCTTTTCCCGGAAATTAGTTTTCCTGCATTGATGGCCCGAATCAAATCGGATGATTTGGAGGTTCGAATCGCTGCCATTACGGCCCTAAGGTCGTTTGGTCCCCAGGCAGCACCTTTGGTAAATGACCTTGGTTCGGAAGTGATTCATGGAGATGCTGATTTTCGAATTGCAGCCATGTTAACGGTCGAAGCAATCGGCGCCGCATGCCAACCAATATTGCCTATTGTCGCCAAGAACCTGCTTCATGAAAACCCCAAGGTTCGGTTACAATGCGCCAATACCCTGGGCCAATTTGGCAAAGCTGCCTCAGGGGCCCTTCCTGCCCTTCGTCGAAACCTTAGGGATCCTGATCCGGAAACCCGATTGGCGGTTTCGATCGCCATCCTCAAAATAGAACAAAACTAAACAAGCGGGAATCCATCCCTTTTGCCAAACCCAAGGGGATAACAACCCCATCGATGATTCACCCACCCGATTTATTTCCATTCCCAAATGAGGCAATAACAGCCGAATGGTCCTTTGCTAATCCAGGCTTGTCCTAAATACCCCATACTTCCTTTTCCTCCTGATTAGATCACTTTGGAACAGGTTTACCGGTTATGCTTACCCGGCAAGCACATTCCATAAGGCCCTTTCCCTTTCCATTCCGATAACCAATGAGACCAAGAGGTCAAAAAAGACCCGCTTCTCAAGGTGTCCCATGGAATCTCTGAAAACGAAAAACCAAGATGGAAAAATGATTCCGTTGGTGGAGGAAAACCGGTGGCTTCGTGAACAATTGATGCTCCAAAATCGACTTGCGGGTGTGGGAGCCATTGCTTCCAGCGTAGCCCATGAATTCAACAATGTTTTGATGGTTATCCTCAATCATTCCAAACTCGCCCTAAAACCCACCGCCAATCCTGAACAAAAAAATATTGCCTTGGAAAAGGTGGTCCAAGGATGCACCAAGGCGGCAGGGTTGGTAAATTCCATGTTGGGAATGACCCGAAATTCGGGTCGGCAAATGCAAATGACCGACTTGGGGCAACTTGCCGCCCAGGTTGTAACCCTTTGTGAGAAAGAGTTACAAAAGCACCGTATTCGGGTAGAATTGTCACTGGCAAGTCCAATTCCCACCCTGGTAATGCCTGCTTTATTGGAGCAGGTTTTGCTCAATTTGGTGATCAATGCCCGCCAAGCCATGCCTCAGGGAGGTATTCTTCGCCTGGGGGTTCGGGCCAACCCGGAAGGCACGATAGGGGAGATTCGTATTGCCGACACGGGGATTGGAATTTCCCCTGACAAACTTGGCCATATCTTCGAGCCATTTGCTTCAACCAAAAAACCCGATGAGGATGGACGAGGAGGGAGCGGGTTAGGCCTAAGTTTGTGCCGCCAAATCATTGAGGCCCATCAAGGCCGGATTCGGGTGGAAAGTACCTTGGGCAAGGGTACTGTTTTTACCATCAAAATCCCCTTGAATACGGCAAAACAGGCGGCTTGATGGTAACTTTCAAAGGGAATCATTCCTTTTTTCTAACAACCAAATGCTTCCGCAATTCAATCATTCGCTTTTGGGACCTGTAAGCCTGACTATTTTTTTCAAAATCAGCTGTTCCAAATAGGGATCCCGGCCAATGGGGTTCCATTTGGCGGTAGGTGTGCTTGCTTCCACCACCTCAAATTGTCGTTGCACAGAACTATCGCCACGAAAGGCCGCCCCACCAATGGCTCCTTTAATCGGATTGGGGACATCCTCCAAATCCCGATACACTTTTACATCGACGAAAAAGCCTCCATCCTGGGCGGATTGAATCGTCACCACACCCCGGTGCCGAATGCTTTGCAAGGAGGATTGAAGGCGATTATGAAGGTTAGGAGATCCAGCCTTCCATAATTGGAAAATTCCCGGGGCGATTACCGGGTTGGTCTCAATGCGGCCATCATAGCGATTGGCATAACTGATTTCGTAAATATCATCCAGGGCATCCAGGGTCTGTTCAAAGACAAACCCATAGGAGGGGGGACCCAAAGGTACATACGCAGGGTTTTCGGTGGGAAAGGCATCGGCAGCAACCCGCTTGGGATTGGTCATGATCGGCCCTGTGGCACATCCTCCCAATAGGAGGGCCGCCAAGCCCCATGAAATGGATCGTAAATTCCCCATGAATGTCCAAGCTCCCAATGGCACCTGAACCGCCTATGCCCTCAAGGGGCCCCTGATGTCAAGGCATGCGGTAACAAAGGATGCAAAGGAACAGGATCCTTGGTCAAAAATTAAGTCTGTTTCATCCAGGCCATGGTCCTTTCCAACCCCACTTCCAGGGAGGTTTCCGGTTTCCAACCAAGGCCCTTGCATGTTTTTTCAATATTGGCACACGAATGCTTTACATCCCCGAGTCGGGCGGGCCCCTGCCCCGGCCTGATATTGGATTTCAATATATGATTCAGGCAATGGACCAGCTGCCATAGGTCCGTTCCGCGGCCGGTCCCAACATGAAAAACCTGGCCGGAAACCTCCGGTTGGGTCGCAGCACGAATCAAACAATTCACCACATCTTCGACAAACACAAAATCGCGCGTCTGCAAACCATCACCAAAAATGATTGGGGTTTTACCCTGAATCAGGGCATTTGCAAAAAGGGCAATCACGCCAGAATAGGGGCTATCCGGTCTCTGTCTTGGTCCAAACACATTGAAAAACCGGAGAATCACCGTTTCCAGGGGATAACTTTGGGCAAATGCCTTGCAGTACATTTCTCCTGCCAATTTGCTGGCGGCATAGGGGGACAATGGATCCAAGGCTGTTGTTTCCGTTTGAATTTCGGTATCTGGCCGACCATAGGCGGAACTTGACCCGGCAAAAACCAGTCGTTTGACCCCCGCCTTGACGCAAGCATTCAATAGTTTTACGGTCCCTGTTGTACCTACATCATGGGTAAGAAGTGGTTTTTCGACCGAAGCCTGGACAGAGGCAATGGCTGCCAAATGGAAAACATTTTGAACACCATCCAAAGCGTATTCAAGGGCCGTTTCGTCGAGGATGTTACCACGGACAAAACAAAGTGAGGGCCTATGTTCCAAGGCAAGGTTTTCCTCCCTCCCGCTGCTTAAATCATCAAGAACCGTAACCTGAACCCCAATCCCTACCAGGTAATCCACCAGATGCGAACCAATAAAACCGGCTCCCCCTGTAACCAATACCTTGCCCCATTTTTCCATTTGTAACCCCACCCCGAAAACCGTTAGAAAATTTATTTGTCCAATAAAGAGCTGATAAAGGTTTCCGGATCAAAGGGTTCCAGATCGCCTAGCCCTTCCCCTACTCCCACCAATTTGACGGGTAACCCAAGATTTTGGCGAATGGAAAAAACAAAACCACCTTTGGCTGTACCATCCAATTTGGTCAGGATAATGCCCGTGCAGGAAACCGTTTTGGAAAATTGCCCTGCCTGATAAAGGGCATTTTGACCATTGGTTCCATCCAGCACAAGCAGCACTTCGTGGGGGGAACCTGGTATTTTGCGCTGGACAATGCGGTGAATTTTCTCAAGCTCACGCATGAGGTGCGTCTGGGTATGTAGCCTTCCTGCAGTATCGAGAATGACGACATCGATTTTTTTTGCCAAGGCCTTTTCGCAGGTGTCATGGGCCACGCTTGCCGGGTCACCTCCTGTTTGCCCTTTAACAATTTCGCATCCTATCCGTTGAGCCCAGGTGCCTAACTGCTCCACTGCAGCAGCCCTGAAAGTATCACACGCCCCTACCACCACCGTTTTTCCTTCCTTTCGAAAACGGTTTGCCAGTTTGGCTATGGAAGTCGTTTTCCCCGATCCATTGACCCCGGCGACCAGGATAACAGTTGGCCCCTCCGATGCCCGGGATAATTCCAATTTTTCCGAGGGCAACATTGCCAGGAGAATTTTTCTGACGAAACCGGCCAAGTCAGGACCAATCTCCTTGTCGAGAAAGGCCGCCTCCACCTGTTTGACAATTTCCCTGGTGGCGGTTGCCCCGACATCCGCCAAAAGCAGGCGTTTTTCCATTTCCAACAAGAAGTTACGATCAATGCGACCCTTTCCGGTAAAAAGGCCAGCAATGTCGGAAAACAGGTCTCTCGTTCGAGCCAATCCGGATTTCAATCGTTCATAAAGTGCAAGAAACATTTCGCTTTTTCAAAGCCTCCAATAGTGTTTCGAGGTCTTTCCCACCAATATTTGTGGAACCCGGCCACCGGTTTCCGGGGCCATGGCAATCACTCCCCCCTGTAATAAGCAGTCCATGGTTTGAGGCCATTTTACGAAGGGTTTTCGTCCATGAATTCTTGAAATCAGGATACTCGACCTCAACAGCGGAAAGTCCCATTTTAACCAATTCCGGCAAACACTCGCCTACCCTGTTTTCGGAAGGATGAGCCCATGAGGTGATGCCTCCTGAATCCCTAACCCAATCAATGGCTTCCTGGGCACGAATTCGTTCCCGGGGAATCCCGACAACCAAAGGGTCATTCAGGTACCGATCAAAGGCCTGCCTAAGTGAGGATGCATGTTTTTCCACAATCAGGATTTCCGCAACATGTCTCCGGCCAAGGGCTACCTCCGTAGGGCCATCCTTTTTTGCCAATGCACCATTTATATACCTATCGAGTCCGGATAAGCCCCTGGATTTCAGGTTTACAAGAATGGACAGGAAGCGTTCCCACCTTAAGTTTCGATACTCATCCAACCGATTTCCAAGTGGGGAAGGTGTTGGGGCGATCCAATACGCCAAAATATGAATCTCTTTTTGGTGGAATTCGGTTGTAATTTCCACCCCACAAACAGGAACCATTTGGCGAGCCCTTGCCATGGGCGCCCATTCGTCAAATGCCCCCATGGTATCATGATCGGTAATGGCCATGGCATCCAACCCGGCCCGGGCACAAAGGTCCACCAATTCCCGATAGGTGTATTGGCCATCGGACATGGTACTGTGCAAATGAAAATCAGCCCGGCCTTGGGAAACAGGACGACCCAACGAGGCAAGGAGCTTCGTCATGGGAGATCCCCGAGTCATCCCAAAGTTTCTCCGACGGCCACAACACTTCCTGGAACCTTTTGCACAATCTCCCCGGTTCGGGCGGGAATTCCCCTCCAAAGTCGATCCAATACTCCATTCACAAATTTGCTTGAATCGGCAGCACCAAACTTTTTGGCCAATTCCAACGCTTCGTCGACAATGACACAACCGGAGGTGCCAGGTTGAAATAATAGTTCAAAGGCACCCATTCGAATGATATTCCGATCGACGCCAGTCATCCGTTCAATGCGCCAGTTTTCCGCCGCATTCCGGATTCGATCGTCGATTTCCCGGTGGTGGGCCCGGGTTCCCATGATTAATTGGCGACAAAAGGCTCTTTGGGTGTCTTCCCGTAGGCGTTCCTCGACAAACCTCTCAAATTGAAAAGGTGACCGCCTGGGGCATTCAAATTGGAAAAGGACCTGAAGGGCCACCTCCCGGGCTTTGGATCTTCGGCGAGTACTCATGGAAGGTCTATTTATCCTGGAAAAACCCATGATGGGATGGATTGGGGCTGGTTCAACCGCCAATGCGGGTGAAAAGGTTTACCATTTCTAAAAGTGCAAGGGCCGCATCGGCCCCTTTGTTGCCTGCCTTGAGGCCAGAACGATCCAATGCCTGTTCAATGGTGTTGCAGGTAAGAACGCCATGGGCCACCGGAAATCCCAAATCCAACGCAATACGGCTTAGCCCTTGGGTGGCAGAATGGGCGATGTGGTCATAATGATCGGTATCGCCCCTGATGACCGCCCCCAAGGCAATAAGGCCCACATATCGACCCGTTTTCAATGCTTTTTGGGCGGTTTGAGGAACTTCAAACGCCCCAGGAACACGAATAATATCCACATTCGCTTCGGAAACCCCGTGTCGGGTAAGGGTTTCCAACGCTCCCTCCACCAAGTGATTAACCACCAATTGGTTGAAACGACTGGCAACAATCAGGATCCGACCCTGAATAGGGACCAGCGTTCCCTCATAAACCACCGGCATGATTTGACTCTCCCTCTCTTGCTCTCATCCTAGGAGAAATCAACTTCCAAGGGTCTGAAGGAACTCGGTATTGGTTTTGGATTTCCCCAAACTTTTTATTAGTAGCTCCATCGCTTCGATGGGGTTCATGTCTGCCAGGACTTTGCGCAAAATATAATTGCGCTTCAGGTCCTGGTCCCCAATGAGAAGTTCTTCTTTTCGGGTTCCAGATTTATTAATGTCAATGGAAGGATACACCCTTCGGTCAACCAACCGCCGATCAAGGTGCAGTTCCATATTCCCGGTGCCTTTGAATTCCTCAAAAATCACTTCGTCCATCCGGGACCCGGTATCCACCAAGGCGGTACCCAAAATGGTAAGGCTGCCCCCTTCCACGATATTCCGGGCGGCACCAAAAAAGCGCTTGGGTTTGTAAAGTGCCGTCGCATCCACGCCACCTGAAAGGATTTTGCCGCTGTTGGGAACCTCGGCGTTATAGGCTCTGGCTAGCCTGGTGATCGAATCAAGGAGGATCACCACATCCTGTTTTTCTTCCACCAGGCGCTTGGCTTTTTCAATGACCATCTCACTAACCTGAATATGGCGTGAGGTTGGTTCATCAAAGGTGGAACTGATTACCTCGGTTCGGGGCCCCTTGACAGATCGCTCCATATCGGTGACCTCTTCAGGTCGTTCGTCGATCAGCAGGACAAATACATAACACTCCGGATGATTTTTGATAATGGATTTGGCAATTTGCTGGAGCAAAACGGTTTTTCCCGTCCGGGGTGGCGCAACGATGAGACCCCTTTGGCCTTTGCCAACCGGGGTGACAAGGTCCACAATGCGCATACTGATTTCTTCAGGACCAGTTTCCAGCTTTAAACGGGTTGTTGGATGTTGGGGGGTCAGGTCCTCAAACATGATCAAATTGGCATGATGCTCGGGGTCACTTCGGTTGATAGCCTCCACCCGAAGGAGGGCGAAGTACCGCTCATTTTCCTTGGGTGGCCGAATTTGGCCCGCAACCATTGTCCCCTGGCGAAGGCCAAATCGCCTAATTTGGGCAGGAGAAATATAAATATCATCCGGGCAAGAAATATAATTCGCATCGCTATTGCGCAAAAAGCCAAATCCGTCCGGCAGGATTTCCAGGGTTCCATCGCCAAACATCAAACCATTCTGTTTTACTCTTTCTTTGAGTATCTGGAAAATCAAATCCTGTTTGCGAAGGATTCCAGGATTGGCAATCCCCTCGTCTTTGGCTATTTGCAAAAGGTCAGGCATAGACTTTTGCTGGAGCTCAACGATGAAAGGAACACCCTTTTTCAGGTCTTCATATTTTTTCTGGATTTCGCAATCCAAACCCAACCCTTGCTCATTGGATGGAACCCCCTCAATGGGTCCCTTGGAGTCAAACAAGTCATCATCAGATCCATCAAATGGGCCATTATCCCCATTCCCTTCACGAGGGGATTGCGGAAGTTCGGCATCCTTGGAAGATTCATTACTATCCGTGGTGGTGGGTTCCCGACTGGAAATCTCGCCCCATTCCTCGGAAATCTGGAATTCGTCTTCGACCTCCACCGGATCTTTTCCCACATCGTTTGGTTTTGGGACTGGGATCAGGTCGGTGTCTTGATCGATTGCCATGGGACTGTCCCCATTAGGTTCAATTTCCTCCCAATTGGCATCGGTTGAAGCCTTTTTTTTGGCAACCGCCCGGCCACTCTTTGTTTTTGGAGTGGCCAGAATCGTATCTCCGATCCCGCCTGGAATTTTCTTTGGCCGTACTCGGACCCGTTTGGATCCACTTGGGGTTACTTCTTTATCAACCTTGGAAAGTTGATTGGGGCCATCATCCCCAGGTGGTGAGCTCATGGTGTCCTCTAAAACCGTATCCATTTCGTTATCCGTAGCATTGCTGGCCAAGGATTGGATCGAGGGCTCCCTTGAGGTAACTTTGGGTGGTTTGTTCAGAGGCTTTTGCTTAGTCGTCATTTCCCTGCTTCCAGACATTTCAACCGTAATTCTTTCAGATTTGTAACCGTTTGCACATTTTCCTATTAATGGAAAAAAACTGGCTTAAACCAAAATAGACCACCCGATGGAAAAAGAAGATTCGCCACCAATGGAATCGCTCAACCCTCTAGGGTTGCAAATGGCGTGAGCCTAAGGAGAAGGGCATCCACTTGAGAATTGAGTTGGTCCAATGAACTTGAGTTATTAATACAATGATCGGCCAATAGGGCCTTTAAGGTCAAGGGCATTTGCAAGGATTCACGAAGGATTAACATTTCAGGATTCCATTTGCGGGATTCGGTAACCCTTTGGATTTTTGTCGCCAAAGGGGTATCAAGGTGCAGGATTAGGTCGCAAATCCTATGCCAGCCTGACTCCCATAAAAGCGAAGCATCCAAAATCAGATGACTTTGCAGGGTATCTTCTTCAAACTTTCGTAATTCCTGAATCAATCGCCGCCCAATCCAAGGATGAATGATTGCTTCGTATTCACCCATTTTCTCTTGGTTGGGAAAGATAAAGGCACTTATTTTTTCACGATTGAGGTTTCCCTCGTCATCCAAAACGGCATTTTGACCCCATTTTTTGACCTGTTGAACGATTTCCTGGTCCAAAAGTGCTTCATGACCCAATTTGTCCGCATCCAAAACCTTGGCTCCGGTGCGATTCTCCAAAATCCGAGCCAGGGTGGATTTGCCCGCCCCTATTCCCCCGGTAATACCCCAAACAGGTTTGTTGGGTTTGAAAAAACCGACAAACCAATCAGGTTTTGGCACAAGACCTGATAAATTCATGTCACTTTGGCCACTTCGGCATTGTCCACCCAATTAGGCCCGTAACCCAAATCAATGGCCAAGGGAACAGCCAAACGAAGGGCTATTTGGGGCTTGGTGACCATTTCACTTTGGATTATGGCGGCCAATTCAGGGCGTTCCTCCGGGGGTGCTTCCAAAACCAACTCGTCGTGGATTTGCATCAACAACCTCGCTTTTCCCCTATATTCACTATTTTCCCTATTGTTTGTTTGGCCGGAGAGGTGGTTTTCCAAACCGATCATGGCCATTTTTATCAGGTCTGCAGCAGATCCTTGGACAACCATGTTAATTGCCTCTCGTTCTGGTTGGTTTCGCTGCCAAAAAGTGGATTTAGGCCGGACTCCTTCGATCCTTCGCCTTCGGCCAAGGATGGTTTGGACAAAACCCAATTGTCGAGCTTCCGCCAATACCCTTTCCTGATAATCCAACACCCCTGGGTATTTATGAAAGTACCCTTCGATGAATTTTTCCGCTTCCCCCCGGGCAATTCCGAGCCGATCCGCCAAACCATGGGCACTGATTCCATAAACCACACCAAAATTTACAGTTTTTGCGACACGCCTCATGGCTGGCGTTACTTCACCCGCCGAAACGCCGTGTAAAGCTGCAGCAACCCGGGTGTGAATATCTTCGTTTTGGTGGTACGCCAGGCAAAGCTCCTTATCTCCACTCAAATGGGCCAAAAGTCTAAGTTCAATTTGGGAATAATCGGCGGTCCAAAGGTCCCACCCTTCCGCAGGCAAAAATGCCCGGCGGATTTGCATTCCTGCATCATCCCTGACTGGTATGTTTTGCAAATTGGGGTCACTTGAACTAAGGCGCCCTGTGGCGGCAACGGTTTGATGGAAAGAAGCATGCACCCTCCCGGTTTTGGGATGAACCATTAAAGGAAGCGGGTCCACATAGGTGCTTTTGAGCTTGGAAACCTTTCGTAATTCCAAAATCGACCTTGTTATGGCCGCCCCCGGATGATCCAGTTTT
>SXGT01584759.1_pt1 | contig 47377 bp, 37 predicted proteins | sample 3176221 | NCBI WGS metagenome assembly SXGT01 (sample SAMN11356862, study PRJNA531348) | freshwater metagenome | isolation source: freshwater sample F1-120 | place: China: Fuxian Lake, Yuxi | collected 2017-12-25 | reverse complement strand
GGGTTGCTACGGCATCGGCGTGTCGCGCACGCCAGCGTCTGCCGTCGAGCAGCACCATGACGACAAGGGAATCGTATGGCCCGCTTCGATTGCTCCGTTCGAGTGCGTCGTTGCGATGCTCGATCCCAAGCGCGATGAACAGGTCGCGCTCGCGGAGAGCCTCTTCGCCGAGTTGAAGGCCGCTGGCCTCGACGTGTGCATCGACGATCGCCCGATGAGCCCCGGCGCGAAGTTCAAGGACCTCGAGCTCATCGGCATCCCGGTGCAGGTCTTCGTCGGACGCAAGGCAGCCGAAGGCGGCGTCGAGTTCCTCGTGCGCAAGGGCATGCAGAAGAGCGAGTGCACTGCCGACGAAGTGAAGGCACGCGTGCTCGCGGCTCTCGGTCGCTGAGAGCGACGCGTCATCGCCTGCGCGGAAGTGGTTGCAGCGACTGCGTAGATTCTGCGGGCACTTGTCCCTAGGTGCGATTGCGTCAGGCCGTGAGTGTCGTGCGGCGATGCGTGATTCTTGGCGCGTTGGGATCCGATTCGATTCGCCGCAGCGTGCTGGCAGATGCGCTGCATCGCCGCGAGATCCCGATTGGCCGAACGACGCGTTTTTCGCTGCGGATCGGGGGCATTGCGCAAAGCGTCAGTCGCTGCATCATCGAAGTAGTCTCGACTTGGCGCGCTCACACGCGCACTTATTTTGGATCCCAAGCACCTATTCGAAGTGCTCGTTCGCGAGCACATCTGTTCTGTGCGCGCATTCTTGCTCGCATCGATTCGCAACGCGGCCCCGGCTGAGGACCTCGTGCAGGAGACCTTCCTCGTCGCGTGGTCGAACCTCGACCGCTACGACCGCACATTGCCGTTTGGCCCCTGGGTCCGTGGCATCGCGAGCCGTCTGCTGTGGAACTACCGGCGCAAGCAGAGTCGTTCGAAGGTGACCTACTTGGAAGCCGAGGACTTGCAGGCGCTGGAAGGGCAATTCGATCGCCTCGACCAGGCGTCGGGCGACACATTTGAGGAGAGGGTAAACGCCCTTCGCACTGGATTGACGCGCCTCACCCCGCTCCAGCGGCAGGTTCTCGATCTACACTATGAACAAGATATGTCCTGCGCTGAGATCGCCACACGACTCGGGCTGGGCACAGAAGCAGTGAAAAAGCACATGCAGCGAGGGCGTGCGGCCCTCCTGCGGGAGATGGAAAGCCGGATGCCTTCGCCCCCAGCGTTGTTGCGCAAGGGTGGATGATCGACGGGCGACTCCCCTTGATCCGCGCCGTCGGCTCACTCCGACGACCACCTAGGACCTCACTCCCAGGCCATGCAAAACGACGATACCGATCTCTCAGGCGGCGATGCGCCATCGCCGGATGACCTGGCGTTGCGCGAATGGACCGCCCGACAGCGCTTTGTCGACGGCGTCATGCGTGCTGTGCGCACTGAGAATGCGACGCTGGAAACCACGATTCGCGGCATCACCTCGAAGCTAGGCGATCCGCGGCCGATCGCGCTGAGTTGGGGCCGGCCGCAGTCGAAGCCGCACCGGATGCTCCTCGTGCTGTCAGCGTCGCTGATCGTCGGGATGTGTTTCTGGCCGACTGTCTTCGGTGAGCCGTTGCCCGAGGCGCACGCGTCCGTCATGCGCGGCGCCAGTCTGCTGCGGGAGGAGGGCGAGCGTTGCTTTGCCGTGTCCCTGCAGACTTCCGCCCACGGGCATGCGAAGCCAATGCAAGACCTCGAGCTCACCATGCGCCCAGGCCGCCGATTCGTCGTGCACGGAGCCTTGCAGCTGGGCCCGATCCGTTTCGACGAGATGCGCTTTGGCTGCGACGGGAATGAGTTCTGGTTCGAAGCCCCGCAAGGCCCCTCGGGTGAACCGATTCGCCGCGCAGGTCCGCTCGAAGAGGCTCCGTCATTCCTTCGCGGCATCGGCAGCGTGCTCGACATGGGGCTCTTGGACGTGCACGCATTCGTCACGCAGTTGCCCAAGACTTTTGCACTGAAGACCACGAAGCGGTCCCAGGACGCCTACGGACGATGCCTCGTCCACATCGAGGCCACGGGAGCGCCGGCTCGTCCCGGTTTCTGCCTCAAGCGCGCCGAAGTGGTGTGCTGCGAGGAGAGCGGCACGATCGTTCGACTCGATGTCTCAGGCAACGACGGGCTGGGGACCGAGCATCAGCTCCGATTCTCTGACCTCGGTGCTCGGGCAGCTGACGAGCGCCTCTATCGGCGTCCCTGGTGAAGCAAACCTGCGCCGTCCGCGAGGCGGCGCGTGTCCCGGCGGCGGCGCGTTCCTATGCTGCGCGTCGCCCTGCTGTCCACCGACAGTTCGGCTCCCGACTGCGTGGAAGGTGACTCGAGCGTTTTGATCGCGCGCTTGCGCGAAGTTCTGCACGCGCACTCGGCGGATCCCGCCCTGCGCACAGAACGACTCTGCCTTCGCCGCGAGCTCTCTCGTTCCACCGCTGGCGCTGGCGACGATCTCGACGCCGAGTTGCGTTGGTTGCTTCGACGCGGTTCGCAGGTTGGGGCCAACCCGCAGCAGATGGCAGCCGCGCGGCGTTCGCTCGCGGCGCTGCGTGCGCGCAATGCCGAGACTGCGCCGGACGACGACATCGACGCGCTGTTCGAGGCGGCGGACGCATCGGCGTCGCTCGCTTCCGAAGGCGACCCCGAGGCAGCGGCGCGCGTGGGCGCAGAGCGAGATCGACGCGCCTTGCTGGTCGTCGACGTCGAGGCGGTGCGCCGGGAGGCGGACGAGCGCTGGGCTGCGCACCAGTTCACTCAATATGGCGCGGACCCAGAGACGGATGCCCGCGAACTCGATGACCAGGCGGCACTGCTGGAGTCGATCGCGACCCGCTTTCTGGATCGCGGCTTGCGACGCCGTGTGCGTCGGGCGCGAGCGGCGGCATCCGATCTGCGACTGCAAGCAAGACTCGAGCGACTGCTGACCCGGCGCGGCGCGGCGGCCGTCGACTCGATCAGCTTCTGGTTGCTCTTCGTAGTGATCGGCTCCCTGGTCGCCCAATCATCGTCGATGGGCGAGCAGGCGCTGGAATGGGCGAATGCACTCGATGCAGCCGCGGGCTGCTGGTTCGTCGGCGAGTTCGCACTCAAGTTGTCGCTGTCGGACCGCAGGGGATCGTGGTTCTTGCGCAACGCACTGACGGACCTGTTGCCTGCGATCCCGGCGGTCTTGTTGCTGTTGCCGATACCCGTGGCGACGACGCATGCCGGCGACGCGATTGCCATTCGCTTGTTGCGCCTGTTCCGCATGGGCGCTGCCGCATCAGGGCTGCAAATCCTGCGTCCGACTCTGCGATTCGCGCGGCTCCTGTTGTTGCTCGTGCGCGGGATGGACGCCTCGGTTCGCCGCTTTCGCGGAGTGCTCGATCAGACCATCGTGTTTCTCGGTGCGGCGGACCCCGAACGCGGTGAGCCTGACGCGAAGCAGGAACTCTTGGCAAAGGCGCTGGCGCTCGAGCGCGTCGAGTTGGAGTCGATGCCAGGCGCTGCAGGTATCGCGGCGGCAGGCGAAGCGCTGGCTGACGCGATCCAGCGTGCTGACGCATTCCGTGGCGCGTGGACCGGCGTCGCGACCATGCCGCCATCGCGCGAAGTTGCGGTCGACGACGCATGTGACTTCTTGTGGTCGCTGCGAGCCGAAGACGTCGCGCGATCCCTGAGTTCGTCCGAGATCCGCTCACTCGACCGGATGTTGCGCTTGATCAGTGCGCCACCGTTGCGTTGGCTGCCCTTGCTCTCTTCCTTCTGTCTTCGCGGCTGGCACAGAACGGCGGAAGAACGCGTCGCGGCGCTCGGCAGACGCATCGCTGATTGGCTGATGCTCTGGCAGGATCGCCTCCAGTTCTTTGCCGACTTGCACGGCATCGTCACGGGACCGCAGATTTTGGACCGGATCGCAACGGCGATGGTCAAGGCCAGTCAGCGGCCGGCAGTGCGGTTGCTCTTCTTCGGCGGCTTGTTCTCTGTGTTGAGTCTGTTCTGGGAAGAGAACTGTCTCTCCACGATCGTCGGCATGCCCTTGCTCCTGCTGGGCAGCGTCTGCCTGGTGTTTCTCGTCACCGGTTGGTGGCTCAAGCGCATTGCTGGCGAGGCCAGCGAGACGTTCCGTCTTACGAGTGAGGCGCACTTCGTCGCATTGCTTGGATTGCAGAAGCAACGCCATGAGGCGGAAGACGCAGCCTTCCTTGCCCGGCGCACGATCGAAGATTGCGCGCCGATTCGAACGAGCGAGTTGTTGTCAGGGCAGATCCGCGGCGCACGAGCAGGGGTTCCAGTCGATTTGCATGACTTCGACGCTGCGCAAGAGCAACTCGCGAGCCGCGTTGCTCTCCTCTACCTGCACTTTCTCGGTGGCGCGCTGCTGCACGACAGTGACGTCAAGACAACGGAGCAGATCCTCGCAAACCTCTCGCTCGAGAACCTGCGGCTGCTGCACCTCGGGCACACGCGCAAGGACAGAAAGCGCCTTCGCGCACTTCGACTCGACGATGGGTCGGTGTTCCGCGGGCCGTATCTGTGGTTCCGCTTCATCACCGAGTCAATCGCGGTCGAGGTCAGCAAGAGACTGCTCGAATACAACCGCCGCTGTGTGCCGCTCTCCCAGCGCGCGTCGTTGTCGCCTGAACGCGAGCGGCTGCTGGCCGATTGGTTGCGCTCGCGCAAGGACCAACGCCACGGGCGCACGATCGAACGGTTCTCTGCCGAGGTCGGATCTGCGGGATTGGCGACGACTGAGTTTCATGCGCTCCACTTCCTCGCAGCCGAGCCGGAACGCGATGCTCACGTCGAGCGGACCTTCGGCCCTGATGTGCTCGCTGCGCTGCGATCGGACCGGCGACACATGATCCGCACGATCTTCGGCATGCGCGCCGCTGAGAATGTCGACGGAGTGCTGCAGACGCTCAATCCATGGCGCAGCTACTGGTCGCGCTGGTCGCATGGTCGCGTCTTGCTCGCACCTTTGGCGGTGCCTTTGCGTGTGTTGCGCGGCGTGTTTTGGTCCGTAGTGCGCGTCCGACAAATCGTCCGCGAGGTTGTCGCACCGCGGCTCGAAATGGAGCGACGCACGGCGCCGGTCGCGACCTTCGCGGTCGCGATGCGCAAGATCCATCGCATGAAGGCGCCTGGTCTGCTCGAGGCGACTCGTCTGCGCGTTTGCGTCGATCCGACTTATTGCGGAGCGAGCCCATCGTTCGTCGGCGTGGCTGAGCAAGCGGCGTCACAGTTGGAGCGCGACCTCGACTTCCTCAGAGTTCACGAGCGGGAGCGCGCGACGCTGCTTGCCGCGGCCGACACCAATCGACGACATGTGCTGCAACTGCGCGAGGCATTGCGTTGGCTGCCGAGGGTGGGGGACCTTGGCGCGGCATCCGAAGTCCGTCGCGACGGAGAACTTGCCGTCACGATCGCTTGGATGACCGACCGCGATCGGGTGCGCACGCTCTTCGATGCCGCTGCATGGTCAGCATCCGAGTTGCCGACCTTGCTGCGTGATGGCGAGTTGCCAGGACTCCTGCGCGCGACATGGTGGCGGCTTCGTGGACGGTGGCATCCCGACGCAGTCGATCGTTGGTGCGCGTCGCGCGTGTCGCCTTTGTCGCCCGCGGCTCGTAGTCGGTTGCGTTTGGCGTGCATGCGCGACAGCGAGGTGCGGCGCCGGGTCGAAGCGATGCATGAGGCCGGCGAAGAACGCGATCTGCTCGCCCTTGTCGCGCAGCGGTTGGACTCCTGCTGGCGTCAAGGCCACGAGTTGCGCAACGAGCTCGTGTCGCTGCGCGCGATTCAGTCCCTTGCCGTGCTCGATGTGCGCAACTATCGCGCTTTGGTGTTCGAGCTGGGTGACTATGCGGCAGATGGCGTCGAAAGGAGCGAGGCCTTCTCGCTGCCTTGAAGATCAAGCCGCAAGGTCGCGATGAAGTCAGCGCGACGGTGTGGGTAGCGGCTCGTCGGGCACTGCAACGATCGTGTTGCGCCAGGCGCGGAGTTCTTCGAGCGTCGCATGCGGCGCGAGCCGGGCCAGGGCGGCGAGCGCGATGCGAGCATCGCGCACGGTCTCGGGGTCTCTTGTTGCCGCGGTGTCGTCGACAGCGGCGACCGTCAGCAGCGCGTCGATGCCGGCGAGTTCGCGATTGGCCACTCGGATGCGTGCGAGGCCATACTGCAGGCGCAGTGGCCACGAGCTCGGGACGGCGGAAGCTGGTTCCCTTTCGCCGGCGATCTCGAGGCAGTGCATGGCGCGGGCAGCGCGGTCGATGTCGTCGAGGTCGGTGGCGATTTCCCATAGCGCCTTGCGGATGGGCTCCAACCCGGCGTAGCGGCGAATGGCTGGCTGCAGCCTCGTCATCGTATCTGCGTCGGCTCCTTGCACGCGGGACAGCAGGCACTCGAGTCCGCGTTCGCTTGGTGGCACGCGGCCGAGAAGCGCTGCGATGCCGGCGTCGGCGGGGTTTTCGTCGCAGAGATCCAGCACCATGTCGGTGTGCGATGGATCCAGTTCTCCTGGCACGCAGGAGATGGCCAACATGCGAATCCGCGGGTCGCCGCTGCGAACGCAACCGAGAATGGCGCCTACCAGCGAGTCCGGCAGTGGATCGCGCGTCGATGCGATGCGAAGCCCGGCGATGGTCAATCCGTGGTCCGGCGCCTCGAGCAAGGCCACGATTTCGGATTCGCCGATGGGCTGGAGTCTGTCGACGCTGGTCCAGGCGATTGCCAGGGATTCGCCGCGAGCGATGACAAGCGAAGAGCGCAACGCGGGTTCGAGATCCTCGATCCTCAGGTCTGCAGCAGCTGTCGCCACGTCGGGAAACAGCGGGTGCGCAGGTTGCGAGAGCACGATGGACATCGCGGACAGCAGCGCCTCGAGACGCGGGCGCGCTCGTTCGAGGGCAGCCATGCGTTGAGCCGGCGCCACGTATGCGCGGAGCGGCTCCAGCAACGCGCCGAGTTGGCGCAGCTCAGAGGACGATGCGGAGCTTGGCCGGCGAGCTGCGCTGTCGACGCCGCGCTGGAGCAGCGTGAGGCCGAAAAGGCCCAGCGACGCGCACATCAGCATTGCTGCAATGCGACGCGACCAATTGTGGCGTGCAAGGTGACGAGCCCGAACGCGTGCTTCCTGTCTTGCCATCTCAGTTGTTGGTTGAGATTTCCTGCCAGCCGTTGAACGCGACGTATCGGCCGGTGAGTTGAGCCGCCAGGTCGACGCCTGCCGAGGAGTATCGCGCATCGATCGTGCCAGTCATGGTGATCGCCGCCCCATCAGGGCCTTGGACCATGCCGCCGAGGACGCGGGCGTTGCCGGCACCGCACTCGATCGAGCCGGTGCAGATGATGACTCCATACCAATCGAAGGTGCCTGCGAGCCGCAACGTGCCGTTCACGACCAGGAGGCCCCAGCCCGCGGAGTTTCCCTGGATGCGCACGTCCCCTTCGCGATAGGCAACTACGGGCGCGGCAGCGGAGCCGTAGGTCACGGAGCTGACGTTGGTATTGGTGATGACGACGCTGGCGCTATTGCGCGCGAAGTCGACCAACTTTGCGACGTCGAAGGGGTTCGCCTCGCCATAGCTCCCTGAGCCGCCGGTGCCCAGCACCTTGGATTCCTCGCTCCAACTGAGCTCGGAGTCGAGGTCGTTCTCATCGCCCGGCGGAGTGATGGCGATTCCGTAGGTGTCGCCGGATCCCATGAGGGCGCCGAGCAGCGTGTAGTTGCGGCCGTCGGCGCGAGCGGACCCGCTGATGGTGATCGAGACGTCGGGGTTGGTGACGGTGATCGCGCTTTCCAGCTCCGGCAAGTAGCTCGAGAAGCCGAGATAGGCCGCGATGCGGCGACGGCTGTTCTGCGTTGCACCGGTGCTGACGACGCGGAACACGTCCTCGTCTGCTTCGTCGATGCTGCCGTCGGAGTCGTTGTCGAGTCCGTCGCCTTTGAGATAGACGCAAACTGTCGTGAACACGCTGCCATCGGGCAGCGTGTCGGTGAACGTGTAGCTCGCCCCGATCCCTGCGATGAGCGTGCCGCGACGCGCCTCGTTCAGTGAGTAGTCGATGCCTGACTCCGCCGCGAGCATCGCTTGCTCCTCGCGCGTCTCGAGCAGCAAACGCTGATTGCGTTCCGTCATCGACTGGACGTAGCTGCCGATCACGATCAAGGCGGGCACCAGGATCAGTACGAACAGGATGGCCGCGAAGCCCTGCTCATCCCGACTCTCTCGAAGCGTGTGCATGGCTAGCTCAGTTGTTGCGCAGGTAGAGCACTTCTTCGGCGGTGAATCGCTGCACGAGGCCGGCGCGCGTGCGCGCGGCCGACTGCACTCGGATGGTCAACAATCGACCGGTCAACGTGAAGGTCGCGGCCTCGAGGTTGGACGCGAGCGCCACGGGGATCCCGTCGTAGTCCATCATCAGTCGGCCTTCGTCGATGAGGCCGTCGCCATCGTCGTCTGCGTCGTTGTCGTTCTCGCCCGGCTCCAGTTGGATCCGAAACGAGCGCGGTTCGGTGAGTTCTTGCGCGTTGAGCGACAACTCGCCCGTAGCCGAGCGGAACAAGATCGCCGCTCGTGCGTCGCCGTCGACCGGCTCGATCCACAGGCCCTCGGCAGCTGCCGCGGCCGGAACATCGGCTGGCGTCGACTGCACGCGATAAGTCGAGATGGAGCAGGGCCGCATGACCTGCGACACGCGGATCGCGGAGCGTTGCAGCGACTCCATCGCGACCGCGATGTTGTCGTCGAGTCGGATGCTGGTGGTGGCTGCGCCAAGGAACGAGGCTACGCCCGCCATGATCATGGCCAGCAGCGCGGCCACGAGAGTGAGTTCGACGAGGGTGAAGCCCGCTTGCCGGTTCATCGCCGTTCTCCCATCAAGGTCTGCATCGCGAGGTTGCCGCCGCGAGTCGCCCCGCGCCATCGCACTCGCGCTGTCACGACATACAGGGGGTTGGCGGGTTGGCTGCGTGCGTGCGCGACGACCGAGACCTCTCCTGCACTGCCGTCGGGATCGCCTTCGACCGGTGTGAGGCCGCGCGTCTGGCCGTTCTGGCCGAGCACCTCGAAGTCCTGCCCGTCGAGCGTTGGCAGCGTGGCGATGTCGACGCTGCGCAGGGTTTCCAGCATGTTGCGACACGCGGACATCGCGAGGATCTGTTCGCCGTGCACGCGACGTTGCGCCTGATGCTGCGTGACGCCGATCAAGGCGGCGCCAATCAGCAGCACCGCGATCACCATTCCGGTGAGCAAGTCGACCAGGGACATCCCTGACTGTGCCGCTTGGCGAACGGCCACGGGGTCATCGTGCAGAGCTGCTTGGTCGAGGCGCATGGTCGAGCAGCCCTGATTCGGCACAGCGAGAACCGAACTGTGCTCGGCAGTGGGACGATTTGCCCGATCTGGGCGGGTCGCCCGTGCAGCATCAGTTCTGCTGCGAAGGCGCGCGCGTTCTCAGCAACTCGGCGATCAGCACACCGCCGGTGATCATCGCGCCGCCGATCCATTCTTTCGTGTCGAGCTGATCGCCCAGAAGTCCCATGCCACCGAGCGCCCCGAACAGTGGTTGGGTCGCGAAGATCACCGCGACTTGGGTCGCCTTGATGCGTGGTTGCATCCGACTCTGCACGACGAGCGCGATCGCGAGCGCAAACACGGCGAGGTAGACGATGCTGCCGACGATCCAGGGTTCGCACAGCAGCGTCCAGGCGCCAGGCGCCCCACCGGACAATGGCAAGGCGATGCTGGCTCCCACGGCGACCGCCACGAGTTGCCACCAACAGAATGCAAACTCCTCGCCTCTCCTTGACCATCTCGACATCAGCAGGATGTGGCACGCGAAGCTGACGGCGGCGCCGGTCTGCATCAGGATGCCGGCCACAGTGTCCTTGCGTTCGGGGCCTTCCGCCTCGGCGCAGAGGCACATCATCACGAGCCCCCCGCATCCCAGCAGCAGTCCGAGCACGGTCGCCGTGGTGAGCCGTTCGCGGAATACGAGCCAGCCTCCGAGCGCGACGAGCAATGTGATGAGGCCGGAGAGGAAACTGGCCATCGAAGCCGTCGTCTGCTGCATGCCGTAGGTCTGCAAGACGTAGCCGAGCAGCAGCGCCAGCCCCGTCACTACGCCGCGCGCCGCGGCGCCCGCGAGGCGGTCCCGTTCGCGCAGAGCGACCACGGGCAAGAGACAGAGGCACGCAAGCCAGAAGCGTGCCGTCATCAAAGCGAACGGCTGCAGGCCGCGATCGAGCGCGAACTTGACCGCTGCATAGCTGACGCCCCAGATCAGGTTCAACGAGAGCAGCCAGAGCTGCGGGGCGAACGAGGGGCACTGCGTCATGAACGGCGCGCGAGCATAGCGACTCGCGCAACAGTCGCGCGCGCGATCGGTCAGCGTCCGCCGGCGCGTTGCCGCGCCGGGCCGCCGTTCTGCGGCGCCTGATCGGGGCTCTGGAACTCGTAGGCCGGCAACTTCAGCAAGTCAGCATCGACGTCCTTCAACGCGGCCTCGAGTTGCGCCAGCTGGTCGTCGAGCTTCTGCGAGCGCAGCATCGTGCGCAGCATCCGCGCCGTGTCGGAGGCCGAGAGGTTGAGGCCGTCGAAGGTCGCGGTCGCCTCGGGTTTGGTCCGCAAGGCGGTGATCAGCTCCTGCGTCGAGGGGACGAGCAGCCCCTGTTCGAGCAGCACGCGCGATCGACCGGCGTGCGCCATCGCCACGTAGTGATCCGCGTTGCCGGCGTTCGTGGGGTTCATGGTTGAACACTCGCGGAAACGCCCGATTGCGCGGTCGTAGGCGGTCAAGGCAAGGTCGGCCTCGCCGCGACGGCGGTGTGACTCGGCTACGACCATCGTCGCGTATCCGGTGTACCAGGCGAGGTCGGCGTCCGGCTGCTTCTGCAGCAGCTGAACATAGACGCGCTCCAGCGCCTCGGCGCCCTGCTCCTCGAGGATGCGGGATCGCATTCGTTCGTGCAGCGACGAAGAGGCCGGGAAGCGGGCGATGCCGGCATCGAGAATCGCGTGCGCCTGCCCCTTGCCGCCGAGCGCCTTGACGAAGTCAAAGTGGTCGACGAAGTGGTAGTCCTGCCCGAGCGGGTGCCTTTCAAGCACCGAGTAGGCGGTGTGGACGTCCGTCAGCCACTCGCGCTTCCACTGCTGCTTGTCGCGGATCGCGTTGACGATCGCAGTCTGCCGTGCTTCTGCGAACACTTGCATCGTGAGCATCGCGGAGTAGCTGCTCGCGTCCTTGGGAACGAGCTGCGACGCAGCCTCGGCCGCCGCATAGGCGGCGTCGAGGTCACGCAACTGCCACGACGCGGCCGCCAGCACTGCATGCGCCCGGAACGCGCCGTCGGCGACGTTGGCGAGGCCGAGTTGCTGCGCGCGTCTTGCTTGCTCGCGCGCGTCCTCGAACAGTAGTTGCGTAAATCGCTCGGCGTCGCGCGCGTTGCGCGAGCCGCTGGAATCCTGGCGCGCAGCCAACTCGAGCGTCGACTCCGCCATCGTCAGCACCTGCTCAGCCGAGCGCGGTTCTTTGCGCGCGGCATCCTCGGCGCGGCGGATGCGAGCTTCGAGCGCATAGCTGTCGGCGGCATCCTGTGGCGGCTGTGCTTCGATGGCCTGGGCCCAGCCTTTCACGTCGACGCCGCCGTCGCGGCTCGCGAGCCCTTCGTGCACGAGCGCGAGGGTGCGCGCTTGCGGGGCGCTTTCGCCCAGCCGCTTCAACGCGTCGACGAGCTGTCGGCGTTCTGCTTCCGCCAGTGGGGCCTTGAGCGCTTCGCCGATGAGGTCGATCGCGCCCTCTTGGTTCGATTGCGACAACGCGCGGCGCGCGGCGTTCGCACGCTCGACGTCGAGGCCCATGACTCCCATGCGCAGCAGATCAACCGGGGCGTCGCCACCCATGGTCCCGGCGACTTTCAGCATCGAGTCCTTCATCTGCGGCTGCCCGGCTGCAAACGCCTGCTCGACCGCCTCGCGATCGCGCACGTCGCGGCTCTTCACGCGTTCGAGAATCGACTTGTCGCCGCGCACGATTGGCTCGGCCACCACAGTTCGTTCGGCGATGCCTTTCTTGATTCGGTCGAATACCGAGTCCGTGTCCCAGGCATAGAAGACGTCGTAGGTCTCGCTGCCGTCGAGCTCGACCATGATGTGGCGAGGGGCGATGCGCCGGCCATCCATGAACTTCTCGTACAACATCGGCTCGATCGCAATGTGCTCTCCGCAGGTGACGCAGCCAAAACGCGGGCACGGGATGCGGCGACCCTCCTCGTCGTAGTCACGGGGGTTGTGACGGTAGACGGATGCGATCACACAGATGTATGGCTCGTAGAGCTTCGCGATCTCCGGCAGGCGGTATCGCACGCCGGCGTAGTGTTCGCTGGCGATCTCCCCGTCCATGTTGACGCAGACGAGGATGGGTCGCTTCTGTTCTTTGCTGAGCGCGATCGCGTCATCCCAAGTGCGTTGGAAGGTGAGCTGCACCGGCTTCTTCCAGTCATCAGCGGTGGGCGCGTACCACATCTGTTCGCGGGTGACCCCTTGTGGCAACTGGGCGGATGCTGCCGACGACCACGGCGCGAGCAAGATCGCGGCCGATGCGGCGTGGAACAACGAGCGGACGGATGCAGTGGCCATGTCAGGTGGGTTCCAAGGGGTGGCGCAGGATACGCGCGTCGGCCGCGCCGTGCGCAGGGGGATTTCGTCGCATGCGTGTTGCAGTCGGCTCATCCACACGTGACTCGACCCTTGTCGTTGCATTCGCGTAGCAACTCGACCGTCACGGTGGCCATCGAGTCTGCGGGTCTACGCATTGAGGAATGCGTTCACGACGAGGAACGTGCCTTGCGAAGCCTGACGAAGTAACGGACACCTGAATCTGCCTCGCTGCCCAATGCGCGGGTCGGAACCGGTTCGTTTCCACCTCGTTCTTGCCAACCCTCATGAACCCTAACTTCATCGCCGTTCTATCCCTTGCCGGAAGCGCAGCCGTCGCCGCTGCGCAGCAACCGGCGCTCACGATCTACAACCAGCGCTTTGCGGTCGTGCGCGAGCGTCTGATGTTGGACCTGCAGCCTGGCGTCAACCGTGCGCAGTTCTCGGGCGTCACGACGCAGGTGGAAGCCGACTCCGTGGTCCTCCGCGATCGCGCCGGTGCCGTGCAGTTTGCAATCCTCGAGCAGAGTTACCGCGCCGACACTGTGTCACAGGGCCTGTTGCTCGAACTGCACGAAGGCAAGGAGATCGCCTTCCTGCAATACGATCGCGACGCCAAGGAGTCTGTCGTGCGCGGCAAGATCATCCGCTCCGGCTTTCAGCGCGGTGGCGACGGCAGTGGCGCGCCGATCGTCGAAGTCGCTGGCAAGCTGCGTTTTTCGCTGCCTGGACAGCCGGTTTTCGATGCGCTCGCGGACGACTCGATCCTAATGCCGACCTTGCAGTGGAGAATCCAGGCGCCAGAGGCCGCCAAGTTCGAGGCGGAGCTTGGATACGTGACCGGCGGAATGGGGTGGGAGTCCACCTACAACCTCGTGATGCCGGAGAAGGGCGACACGCTCGATCTCGTTGGCTGGGTCACGATCGACAATCAGTCTGGCGTGACGTTTCGCGACGCGGCGATCAAGCTGATGGCTGGCGACGTGCACAAACTCCAGCCGGTCGGCATGCCGACCGGCGGCGCCGATGCGTTCCACCTCGGCGTGGCGCGCGGGCTGCGAGCATCGCAGGTCACGGAAAAAGCATTCGACGAGTTCCATCTCTACTCGCTGCCGCTGCCGACGACGTTGCGCGATCGCGAGCGGAAGCAGGTTGAGTTCGTCCGCGCCCAAAGCGTGAAGGCAAAGACGCTCTACGTGTACGACGGTGCGGCGATCCAGGGGATGCACGGCTGGACCATGGAGATGATCCGAAGTCAGCCCGACTACGGAACGCAGTCGAATGGCAAAGTCTGGGTGATGCGCGAGTTCGTCAACACCAAGGAAAACTCGCTCGGTATCCCGCTGCCCATGGGCAAGGTCCGCTTCTATCGCCGCGACGACGCGGATGGGCGCATCGAGTTCACGGGCGAGAACCGGATCGAACACACGGCGAAGGACGAGCGCCTGCGCATCTACACGGGTGACTCGTTTGATCTCGTGGGCGAGCGCCGGCGCATTGATTACCAGCACGACGACAACAGGAAGCAGATGGAGGAGTCGTTCGAGATTCGCGTGCGCAACCGCAAGGAATCCGAAGTGGTCGAGGTCCGAGTCGTCGAGCACCTCTACCGCTGGTCCAACTTCGAAGTCGTCCAGAAGTCGCACGACTTCATCAAGACCGACGCGCAGACGATCGAGTATCGCCTCCAGGTGCCGCCCGGTGGCGAGCAGGTCGTGACCTATCGCGTGCGGTATCGCTGGTGAAGGCGGGCTGAAGGCGAGCACGGTCCTACCCGCAAGTAGTTTCGTCGTAACAGCCGCGCACTGGAGCGGCGGCCATCGGCCCCTATCCTCCGCGTCTGCTCCGGACCCCTCCCGTTCGCGGCAAGGCCGTGACCCTTTGATCCGCAACGTGACGACGACGCCAGACCGAGAAGACCTCGCCGAAGTGCTGGCGGAGGTGCGGCGCATCGAAGTGCAAAGCAACCGGCTGGTGCGCAGCGTGATGGCCGGTGGCTACGCGTCGGTGTTCCGCGGCGCTGGGCTCGAGTTCGATGAAGTGCGCGAGTTCGTCGAAGGCGACGACCCGCGGTCGATCGACTGGAAGGTCACGGCGCGTGCCGGCAAGCCGTTCGTGAAGAAGTACGTCGACGAGCGCGAGCAGACCGTCGTGTTCCTGCTCGACGCCTCGGCCTCGATGCGCTGCGGCTTCGGCGCGTGGTCCGCACGACAGATGGCCGTGAGGCTGTGCGCGTGCATGGCGTTCGCCGCGGTTCGCAACCATGACAAAGTCGGGCTCGTGACGTTTGGCAAGCGCGACGTGCTTGGCTTCGTGCCGGCGCAGAAGGGCATCGGCCATGCGCTGCGCATCGTGCGTGACGGGTTGGTGGCAACGGATGACGCAGCTCCCGTGTCGGATCCCGACGAATCATGCGATGGCGCCGAGGCGGCGCTCACGCTCGCTTCACGGACCTTGCGTCGCCGCGCGGTCGTCTTCGTCGTCTCGGATTTTCTGGGCCCGACGGTCGGCAAGGCAATGGCTCGCTGCGCCCTTCGGCACGACGTCGTCGCGGTGCGCATCGCGTCGCCAGACCTGTTCCCGCCTGAGCGAGGCCTCGTGCGGCTACGTGATCCGGAGTCGGGCCGGACGACGCTGGCGGATTTCTCGAGCGCACGCGTGCGCGACGCATGGTTGCAACGTGTCGGAGCATGGCGAGCGCGACTCGACGCGGAGTTCGCGCGATGCGGCGTTGACGTGATCGACGTAGCGGTGCCGATGCGCCGCGACGCCGACGCGGTCAGCAGGCCGATTCTCGACTTCTTCCGCATGCGGCAGTTGCGTGGAGCCAAGCGATGAGTTTGTTCCGTCTCGCCCTTGTGGGCGTCGCCGCGATGGGCGTGATCGCGTCCGCATGCGTCGAGGACGAGGCGAGCATGGTCGGTGGAACGCGCGTCGCAGTGGTGGTGGGTTCCCCTTTTGGCGGCGAGACGGCGAAGCCCGAGGTGGACTTCGGCCAGCCGTTCCCGTTGCGAGTTGAGCGTTCGTGGCGCCGTGGGATGCGGCCCTCGGCCTGTGACTTGCGCGCGCTTTCTCCGCTCGTCCTCGAACCGACCGAGTCGTCGAGAATCGAGCGCGGCGGATGCGTCATCGAGACGAGGCTCTTCCGCGCGCAGGTCTTTGCGCACGAGAGCGTCACGATCGGGCCACTCCGACTGATCGCGGTGCCGGAGAACGGTGGCGCGCCGGAAGAAGCAACCAGCGAACCGCTCACCGTGCGGGTGCGCTCGTCGCTCGCGGGCGTCGACGACCTCGCCGTGGAGCAGCCCATGGATTTGGCGCGACCGCAGGTGGCAGACGGTTGGGAAGTCCCGGTCGCGTTGGCCGCCTTCGCAGTGCTTGCGCTGGTGGCGTTTGCGCTGCAATCGCGTTCTCGTCGCTCGGAGTCTGCGCCATTGCCCGCCACCAACCTGGAGCCGGCACGCGACCTGCGCGCGGACGCGTTCGCTGCCTTCGTCGACTTGGAGTCGCGGCCTTCGAGCGACGGCGAATTCGCCGAGCGCCTGGCGCTCGCAGTCCGCGGTTACGCGCGCTTGCGGCTTCGGCTGCGCGCCGACACGCTGACGACCGAGGAGATCGCCGGGTCATTGCGACAGCAGGAGCACGTGAAGGCCGCCGAGCGCGCCGCCGCCGCGCTGCTGCCGTGCGACCTCGTGAAGTTTGCGCGCATGAGCCTTGGCGCCGAGCAACGCTTGCGCGCGATCGCCGCCGCGCGCGAGTTCGTGGAGGCCGCATCGTGATGGGCCTGTCATTCCGCGAACCTTGGCTCCTGCTGCTGTCAGCAATCGTGCCAGCGGTCGTCATCGCAAGGGCGCTGCGTCGTAGGTCCGTCCCGCGCGCTGTCGATTTCCAACCGTCGTGCTTGCTCGCCCGATCGCCGCTGCCGGCGACGTGGCGGACGCGACTCTTGTGGTTGCCCTCGGCGCTCGAACTCGCAGCAGTTGCCTGCGTCTGCATCGCGCTGGCGCAACCGACGACCCGTGTCGTGCGCGCAGCCAAGAAGGTCGGCGTCGATCTCGCGCTCTGCGTCGACGTCTCCTCGTCGATGGCCGCGACCGATCTCGATGGTCGTAGCAACCGTCTCGCCGCCGCGAAGGCCGCCGCGGCCCTGTTCGTCGGCGGTCGACCCGAGGATCGAGTCGGTCTGGTGCGGTTCTCGCGCTACGTCGATGTCGTGTGTCCGCCAACGCGCGATCATGCCGCCTTGCTGCAAATGCTTGCGGGCGTCGCGTTGGTTGAGCGCGATGGACCCGAGGACGCCACGGGCATCGGCGCTGCGGTAGCGCGCTGTGTGCAGATGCTCAGTGCATCGCCGCAGTCCGCGCGCGTGGTCGTGCTGGTGACCGACGGTGAGGAGAACGTCGCGGCGAGCGGGACGCCCGACGAGGTCGGGCCGTTGCAGGCTGCGCAGTTGGCAAATCAGCACGGAGTCCGCGTGCACGCTCTCGCGGTGGGCAACGATGTCGCGAGCGACGCGCCGTCGTCGCAGGTGGAGCAACTCACGCAGCGAACTGGCGGCGCCTACTTTCGCGTCGTGGACGCGGCGTCGCTATCACGCGTGTGGGCGGAGATCGCGCGACTCGAGGCATCTGCGATCGAAGAAGTCGAGGCGGACTTCGAGGAGCGATTTGGCGGCTTCGCGCTCTTCGCCTTGCTCGCTTGGCTCCTGGCCCCGGCGCTGCGACGCGTTGGACTGGAGGCGCAGCCGTGATCGCGTTCGCTTTCGCGGACCCTTTCTGGCTCGGGCTGCTCGCGCTCGTGCCTGCATGGTTGTGGGTCGACGCAATGCGCACCAGCCAGGGCGCGGGGGCGGTCGTCGATTGGATCGGTGCGCGGCGCGAGCGGTTGTCGTCGCCGCTGCCCGCCCCGAAGCAGATGCGCAACGGGCGAGTTGCCGGAGCGGTGGGGGTTGCCCTGCTCGCGCTCGCGCTCGCACGGCCGCAGTGGGGCGAGATGGTGCGACGCTCGGGTGAGAGCGGCGCCGACCTTGTGATCTGCCTTGATGTTTCGCGTTCGATGCGCGCCCGCGATGTTGCCCCGGATCGTGCGACCGTGGCGCGCAGGATGTTGCACCGCTTCTGCGCCGAGTCCGTGGGCGACCGCGCGGCGCTGGTGTTGTTCGCCGGCGAGGCGATGGTGCGGGTGCCGCTGACGACGGACCTCGTCACGCTGAACCAGATCGGGGCGGCGGCGGACGAACTTGATGTCGCCAAGGGTGGAATGGACCTCGCCGCGGCGCTCGATGCCGCCGCATTGGCCCTCGTCGGCACAGAAGGCGGCGCGGTTGTCGTATTGACGGACGGCGAGGATCGTGACGGCCGAGGGCTTGCTGCCGCGCAGCACATGCGTGCGTCAGGAATCGCTGTGCATGTCGTCGCGATCGGCACCGAACGGGGCGCGCGCATTCCGGTGGTCGAGCAAGGCCGCGAGGACTACTTGCGCGACGCCAAGGGATTGCTGGTCGAGACTGCGCCGGATCACGCAACCCTCGAGGCGCTTGCGGCGGCAGGTGGCGGGTCGTTCGAGGCCGTCCTTGGTGGCGAGCAGGACACGTTGCTCCAACTGCGTCGCGGCTCGATCGCCGACGGAATCGAGTCGGGCGCCGTCGCACGCGGCGACCTCGCGCCGGCGGATCGCTTCGCGCCGCTGCTCGCGCTAGCCGCCGGTGTGTGGCTCGTTTGCTTGCTGCTGCGGCGTGCGGTCTAGACGGGGCCCGCTCGGCAGGAAGCGTCACTCAGTGGCCATCAACCGCCGATCTGCACCGCGATGCCGTTCGTCAGCACGAATCCGAGCAGGTTGGCCGTGAGATCCAACACGACGCCTTGGTGGTAGAGGTTCCAACCGATGAACCATGGATCGTTCGGGATCGCGAGCGGCAGCTTGAACGACCCTGCTGCATCGACGAATCCAGTGCGGACCACGATCTGATCCGCGAGGATCGAGCATCCGGGTGCGCCGACCGCGTCGAGCGGCAGCGGCAGCGGCAGGGAGCCCATGCTGGTTCGAGAGATGCCGATGGCGATGCCGCCGAACGACAGCGACAACGCGTCGGTCATGGCGAGTTCAAACGATTGCCCTGCGTCGGTGACTCCCAGGGCCCGCAACTGGGGCACGAGCGAGTGCGCCGGTCTGCAGATGACGCGGATGCACCATTCGAAGCGCCCTGTGGTCCGTACGCTCCATGCGCCGGCTTCGAAGCGATGGTAAGCGACGTCGATTCCGCCGATCGAAGCGTCGTAGGCCGTTGGCGGCACAGCCAGGCTGTTGAAGCCGACATAGAAGGTCGACCCTGCGGAGATCGTCACCGGCGAGACTGTCGCACGGGTCCAATCCGCGCCTGGTGTGAAGGCGATCTGCCCGGTAGCGAGTTCCGAGTCAGGTCCGCCATTGGGTCCGGCAGAGTAGATGTGCGCCGGCGCAGTCTGGATCGCCCCGGTCGTCGACTGGGCGTAGATCTCAAAGCCCACGACGTCGAGCGTTGTCGGCGCCGTGATTTCGAACGCGTAGATCGCTGAAGGTCGCAAGGCGACGCTGGCCTTCGACGATGTGTCGTTGAGGGTGAGGCACGACACGGGGAGGCCAGGCGTGGAGCCCGCGCAACCGCTGCCGTAGGCCGAGGCCGTGCCCGGGTTGCCGCTTCCGATCGAGGTGGCGCCGCGGACTACGAGTCCAAAGTCTGCGTCGAACGCCGGAGTCACAGGGTGTGAGTCGACGATGACGAGAGCGGCCACTACGTCGACGCTCCACACGCCTTCCATCGGCTGCGGCACGAACACGCATTCCATCGTGTCCACTGCGTCCCCAGTGCCGCCGGTCTGCGACACGTTGCCCGACTTGAGGCCGTGGTTGCCCCAATAGACCGAGCCATCAGGCGCGATCACGCGCAGCGTGAGGTCGTTGACGCGCGCGATCGCAGCGGCTGGGTTGGCAGCTGGATCCGCGAACGTCATCGCGATCTTGAGTTCGTTGCGGCCTGGCTGGACCTGAACGAGATAGCGAACCGCTTCGCCTTGCTGCAGCGGCTTCGCTTCATCGACGATGTGCATCAAGCCGCGGTCGTCCCACATCGCGCGGAGGTTGGGGTGACCCCAGCCTTGATGCTCGCGGCGGTTGTCGGTGCTCGCGGCCGTGAACGCATAGGGACTGGCGCAAGCGACCTGAAGCGCCTTCAACGTGGTGAACTCCGGCCGGTTCTGGAAACGCGTGCCTCCTGGAACCCGCACTGGCCCGAACTGGCCGTCAGTGAACATCTGGATCGCAATCGCGTTGTGGCCCGCGACGATCGGCGTTGCCGCTGACGTGCCGCCAAAGGTCGCCGTGCTGTCGCCGGGATCGTAGCCGTCGATGCCCGTGCGGTCGGAGCAGCGAACCGAGTCGAAGTAGGAGCACAGATCGGGCTTGATGCGACCGTCTGTCGCCGGGCCGATGCTGCCGCCACCGCTCCACGAATCATCGCTCGGATCCACGTTGTCGAAGTGCCGCACGCCGCCGACCGAGAACACGTTCTTGGCCCATGCCTGCGGACGCGACAGGCGGTCGCCGTTGTTGCTCTGGCTCTGCGTCCAAGCGATGCCGTGATCGAAGACGATGTCGTCGGCGTCCGCCGTGATCGACGTGTAGGAAGTCGTCAGCGCATTGCCCCATGACGCGGTCGTGAACATCACTCCGTGCGTGCGGATCAGTTGCTCGACGACCTGCCAGCGCGACGCGCCGCCGGTCACGCATGCGTAGTTCGTGTAGAAGGACGTTGCTTCCGGCGCCATGCCGCGGGCGCCCACATGGCTCTGGCCGTTGCCGAACACGATGCCCGCGGTGGCGTGGCCGTGATTGTCTGGCGACGCGCAGCTCATGATCGGAATCGGAGCCGTGGTGAAGTCCGGATGCGTGTCCTGCACGCCCTCGTAAACGTGACCGCGAACGCCCTGACCGCGATAGCCCGCGACGGCCTCGACGTAGTTGGCGCCACCTTGGCTGCGGGCGTTGTCCATGTCGATGCCGATGGGCGTCGACTCGTCGATCCATGCGACTTCGTCCAGTCCAGCAACGGCTGCCAGGGACTCGCCGAGGATTCGCGCTTCCACGAGCAGGCTGCCGGGCTGTTCGTGCGTCACCTCGATGCCGAGTGCGCGCAGTTGTTGCAGCAGCTTGGGCTTGTCGGAGCGTTTGTCGACCACGACCAGGTTGCAGAGAATGGGCTGCTTCGTTTGCGCAAACTTGGCCAGCAGCATCGGGTCGATTCGATACGCAGGGTGGTAGGCGCCGACCCAACGCACGCTCGCAAGCCGGGCGACGCGCGCGGCGATCGCAGCATCCATGCGCACCAGGTGGGCCCGGTGCGGCAAGAAGCCGACGATTTCACCGCCAGCGTCGCGCACCGCCTGTCGCGAAGCTTCATCCGGCTTGGCCGCGAACTGAACGATGTGAAGCCGGGAGCCGATTGCTGCCGTGAGTAAGTCGCTGACGCGCGGTTCTCCCAGCAGCGGATCGAATGTCGCGAAGCGCAACGCGATTTGGGTCTCTGCTTGCGCAGGGAGGCAAGCAGAAAGAGCGAGCGCGATAAGGGCGCCCGCGAATTGAGGGATAGAGCGGAGCATCGAACAGAGCGGGGGGCTCCCAGCAGGGAGCGAACGTCGTGCCGCTCAGTCTCAAACTGCCGATGTTCGTAGTCCGAGCACGCAAGCACCACTTCGAACTTCCCGCTGCACTGGAAGCGAACGCGCTCAGTTGCGGTCGAACCGCACGCAGAGTCCGTTGGACACGAGCACGTTGGCAGCGTTGTAAGACACGGGCATGCCGGCGCAGAGTTGCACGGATTGCGCGAACAAGTCGAAGCCGGCGAACATCGCTGGGATCGATGCGAGCGCGGGCCAGGTCGCGGTTCGGTTCTGCGCGAACTGGGCGAACGCAGCGATCTCCGGCAGCATCACATTGGCTTCGCAGCCGCGCATTCCGAGCATCGCCAGGTCGATGCCGGGCACTGACGTCGTCGACACGAGCGTGATGTTCAGGACCGCGGTCGCATCGAGGTTGGTGGTGTCGAATACCAGCGGCGCGCCGACTCTCGGGCGGCTCGTGAGTTGGAGCAGCGAGGGGGAAGCTCCATCGCCGGAGAGGAAACCACCGGTGGCGATTCCAGAACGGAGATCTGGGGCACGCCGCGGCGTCGAGCCTGACCCGGGATCACCGGCGCCGTTGCCAGGCGTGAATCCGACGAGGAGATCGGACGCCCCGTGGCGGATGCGGCCGTAGGTGAACTCTGCATTGCCGTTCGGCATCAGCGTCAGCTGGAAGCTGTTGAGTGTTCCGGTCGCCGCGCCGCTCGGATACTCGGTGACTGCGACCCACGAGATCGTCACGTAGTTGGAGCCGTCACTGTCGATGTAGATGTCGCCTGCGCCGCCGTAGAGCGTGAAGCGATCGGCTGGATACAGGTCGAAGTAAGCTGCCGCGAGCGAAGGCGGTCCGTCGAGCCAACCTTGATAGTCGCCGAGAAATCGTTGCGTCGTTGGTTGAGCCCCGCCTAACCAGATCGCGCCGTTGCTGCCGATGACGATTGCCGTCGCTGGAACTCCAGCGTCGCCCGGGAAGGGGAACGCGAAGGGCAGCGGATAGGCTTGCGATGTCGCGTCGTCCCAATCGCCCCAGACGGACGTTGCCGGCGCCCTGGTGTTGACGTGAGTCGGCGTGGCGGGATGGTTGACCCGGTACCACGAACTCGATCCTGGCGTGAAGCCGTTGCGTGGATACGAGCTCTGGCCGCCTTCGACGAAGTAGCGGTTGCCGAGTTTGCGCAACGCGAGGCTGCCAGGCGCGAGGTCGATCGTCGCTCCTCCCGCGGTTCCCGTCGCAAGGAAGCCCTCATAGAACGTGTGCTTCCTGTCGTAGCAGCCAAGGCCGTAGCGTTGCTGTGCCGCAGCATTGGCGCCGAGTCGGTAGGTGAGCTCGAAGTTTGGCAGCACCGGCGGCGTGCTCGTGGCGTCCTTGCTCGTGGAAGCGAAGGCTGGCGTCTGTACGCCTGCATTCGCAATCGAGAGAACGCCGTCTGCGAAGCTTGCGGGTCCCGGCACCTGCGCGAGATTGGTGGACAAGAGGTGGATGCGGTCCGCGGGCCTCGCAGTGGCGCCAGTTCCACCAGGGATGCTGGCGCCCCCGCGCGGGACTGCCACCAACACGACGGCATACGAGCCCGCGGCGAGCGACAGCGGCGGCGTGAACGACGCGGTCGAAGGCGTGTCCGGGTCGGACCACACCAGGTTGGAGACGTGCGTGACCTGGTTGCTGAGCAAGGTCCACGGCAGCGGCGGCATGGTTGGCGGGTTGTGCCGGTAGTTGACGTTGGTGAAGAGTGCGGCTTCGCGAACGCTGTGATTTGGCGCGACCCAGACTTCCAGCGTTCCATTGGGCGCGCCGATCAGATTGGGAACTGGCATTCCGTAGTTGCCGCCGTCGCCGAGCACATTGATGCCGATGTTCATGACTTCGATCGGCGCGTCCGCGACGAGGTCGAAGCGAATCCCAACGCCTGGATCGAGGCTCACGCCGTAGTTCGGCGGCAGTGCAGCGCCTTCGAACATGGTTCCTGCGAATGGAGTCCCGATGCGTTGGGGCGCGGTCGATGCCTGGCATTGGGCGGCACCCACACTGGCAGCGGCCGAGAAGAGCGCAGACAGCGCGGCGATCCGCAGAATGCAGGTGGGTTGGTAAGGCACTGATCGAGTATCCGCTGCATTGCACGGTCCTTCCGATCGGAGCTTCGCCCCGCGAATGCAGCGGCACTCAGTCACGAAGTGCGGGCTTCATCCCGCCGATGGGATCGGTCGCTTCGAGCATGATTGCGCGCAGGCCGCGGTCCAAAAGCGGGAATCTCTTCGTGAACCATTCAATCAGCGGCGATCGCTCGCGGGACGAGCATGCGAGTCAGTGCACTTGGCACAGCGTCTCGTCGACCGATGATTTTTTTCGGCGGCCAGAATCCTGCGGACGTTGCACGAAGAATTCGGTCCCATCGACAGCATGCGTGCCAGCGCCTTGGATCCCGATGCGCATGGCCGCACCTCGCAGACGGTGCGGCGCGTCACCGCGCACGGCTGGGGGTAGATTGTCTGATGTCGGGACTCCTCAACCCGACACCCGTTCTTTCTCACCCACCCCCATGAAGCACCACGCCACCCTGTCCTCAGGGTTCGCGCGCCTACGTCGCGCGCAAACCGTATCCACCGTCATCAGGTCCGCGCTTCGCGCATTCGCGATTGCCGCTATCACGACGCTGGCTTCCGCCCCAGAAGCCGAAGCCCAGGACACTCCGGTCCCCAATGGTCCCGTGGGCCTGAAGCGTGTCGGACCGGTGAATGCCTACAACGGCTTTCCCTTCTGGTACGAGGACACCACTGGCCTCAAGCTTGGCGTGTGCCAGGACCCCAACAACTGCTTCTTCGGCGCCAATCCGCTGGCGCCGGTCACGTTTCCGCAGAGCGTGGCTGACGCAGTCGCCGGCAACTTCAACTACCCGGACGAAGTGTTCTTCTATGCGATCGAGAACCTCGAGATCACTCGGTTGCCGTCGCGCGCGCGGGTGATGTATCACGTCGCGATCGAAGGCGCGTTTGCATCCGGCGATGTCATGCCTGGTCAACAAGTCGTGTTCGCGCGGCTGCGCATCCGCCTTCGCGACGTCGCGCCCGAGTCCCTCTACACGATCCGCCATCCCTACGGCGAAGAAGTGCTCGAGTCCGAGCCGGACGGCTCGATCTTCTACACCCGCGACATCGGCCTCTCGGTCGGCAACTTCGGTGGCGCGGTCTATGGCGACATCGGTCCATTCCTCGTGCCCACGGGATTCAACCGCAACTCCCCGAAGGGAACGTTGCTGTCCAATGGTGGTCTGACTCTCGAGACCGTCGAGGGCAGCCCGATCGGCCGCAACTACGTCGAGTACGAAGGTCCCGGCCTCGGCGCCCTATTCCCCGCACTCGTCGTCGATCCCACCAACCCAGATCGGATCCGCAGCAGTTTGTTCGCGATGCAGGGCCAGGTGGCGGAGAAGTACGGCGTCGGCATCGACGATGCCTACTACTCGGCCACCGGCAATGCCGCCACTTCGACGCTCGCGTCGAGCGTGACGGTCCATGCCCAGTCTGCAGAAGGGCAGAACATGATCGTCAGGGCGCAGGACGGCTCGTGGGCGCCGATGCAGGAGAACACCAATACCCCAGGCCATTACTTCGCGAAGGTTGATCTCGGTGAGACCAACAGCGCGCTGCCGTCCGACCTCGAGGTACGCAATGTCTCGGACGCGCCGTTCACGTCGAAGGCGATGGCGACGATCCCCGATCTCGTGTCGGTTCAATCAGCGACCTTCACCTTGGGCCAGAACGGCAGTCCGAGCGCGCTCGCGGTCGCGGTGACTTCGACCGATCAGAGCCAATCACGTCAGGTCGACATCGAGATCCCGGACGTCAACTTCGCCGTGACTGGCCTCACTGGCAGCGTCGGCGACGCGACCATCAATCAGCCGCTGCCTGCGACCTACGTGCCGCCGACCGAGGTCACGATCCGGTCCTCCGGTGGTGGCGAGGCGACCTTCCCGCTGGAGATCCTGGGGCCTGGCAAGACGACGCAGACGCCGCCGACGGCCGGTCCTATCGCCAACGCTGGCGCCGACCTGGGCTTCGACCCGGCCAACCTCGTGGAGATCCGCACGGTCATCACGCTCAACGCGAGCGCGTCCTCCGGCAACATTGCCAACTTCATGTGGAGTCCGCCGTTGGCCGGCTTCGAGATCGACGCGGTAGCGTCACAGGGTTCGCAGCTCGTGGGCCTCGTCACGGCAGCAGGCGACCTCGTGTTCTCGGTGACGGTGATCGACGATGCGGGCCGCGCATCGACGGACAGCGTGATCGTGCACGTCACGGATTCGAATCAGGTCCAGGACGTCATCACGGTCACGGCCGCGCGCTACGACTTGGGCCGTCAACTGTGGGACGTCACGGGTGACACGAACGTCTGGTGGGATCAACGCATGGATGTTTACTTCGCGCTGCTTGACGAGACGGGAGCCGTCATCCGCGACGTGAACGGCGCTCCAGTCAAGGATGTCAATCGGCGGATCGGCTCTGCCTTCGCCGGCGACCTGGGGCTGTGGCGCTTCCGCGCTCCGGCCAGCATCTTCCGTCCCGAAATGATCCCGACTGGCCTCGATACCACGGTCGTGGTCGAGTCCGCGCTCGGCGGCAAGGCGTCCTTCGTCTACCGCGTGTCGCGCTGAGGCGGTCCACAGAGCATTGCTCAGACTGCTCGCCAGGCCTGCCACGACCTTGCGTCCGGCAGGCTTGGCGCGTTCTTGGAAGGATCCACGTTCCAGCGCCGTGCGCTCCCGCGCCGAAACTGCATCCGTGCCAAGAACCGCAGCAAGTCCTGATCGCCGCGCCCTCGTCGCCACGCTGACGGCATGGACCCTTGTCCTTGCTTCCCCTTCTTGCGATCGCGTCCAGACGCTGTCTTCTGTTGCTCACGACTTTGGCTCGATCCCGTGGGGGGCGAGAGTCGCGCACGATCTCGTTGTGTCGCGCGCCGGCGTCGTGGACGCGATGCGAGCGATCGACATCCGATTCGATTGCGTTTGCGCGTCGGCCGACCTGATTGCGAAGTCGAAGCGCGGCGAGCGGCTGCTCTCGGAAGCATCGTGGGATGACAAGCGGTTGGCCAGTGACGAGGAGCTCGTGCTTCGCCTTCGCGTGGATACGGCAGAGAAGCTGGTCCTCGACGAGCCGGTGACTTCGCATCTTGCAGAACTCGCAGTCGTCTACGGCGAGGGCGACGCTGCCCACGATGGCTCGATGGTCGTCGACTTGCGGTATGGCATCGACGCGCCCGTTCGCATCTCACCCGAACCGCAGATGGAGTTCGGGCCGATTCGCAGGGGCACAGAACGAACACTCCAAGCAGGAGTCGTTCCGGATGACGCGGATCGGCCGTATTCGTTCGGTTCGCCGCGCAGCGATGATCCGAGAATCCGTTGCGAGCTCCAGCATGCGGAAGGCGGCGGCGTGCAGGTCCTGTCGACCTTGACGATTCCGCCTGACAACGGCGCCGGCCTCTTGGCGGGATGGATCGAGTTGGCGCATTGCGAGGGGATGCCGCCGTTGCGCATCCCGTGGTCCGCGCGCGTCGTGAAGGGGATGGAGGCCTCGACGACGAATCTGAGCTTCGATGCGTTTGATCCCTCGGTCGCGGTCGAGCGAAACTTCACGGTCGTCGACTACGACCACGATGCAGCTCCTACGCTCGAGGTCCGCAAGCTGGTCGATTCGGCAGGCAAGGACCTGACGGACATGTTCGAGGTTGCGATGGCAACGGATCCAGCCAGTCCCGCCTCGACTCGCGTCACGTTGCGCTGGCGCCTCGGCGCTGCGGCGCGCGGGTCCATTCGCGGGTCGTTGGTGATTGGGAGCGCAGGTGGACAGGGCGAAGCGTTGCACGTGGGAATCGCTGCGTTCCCGTTGCAGCCGCGTTGAGCGGCAGAATCGCTTCACAACGACTCGACGGCCGTGGCCGTCCCCGCGGTTGATGCGCCCATGCCAGCAACGCAATGAGCAGCATGTCTGTCTCATTCCGCGACCCGCTGCATTGCGCAATCCCAAGGCAGCCGACTGGATGTGATAATCTCATCCAGGATGCACCCATTGAGGCGTTTGCGCCTCGATGCGACGCATCGACTCCTCAGCTCTTTCCCAGTCTGCTCACCCATGACCAACCACCACCACTGGTCTGTCCAAGGCGCCTTCGTCGCCTCGCTGTCCGCCGCGCTGGCGATTTCTGTCGGAAGCGAAGTTGCTGCTCAGGCGACGCCTGGGCCCGGTCCTGAAGGCCTCCATTCGGTCGGTCCCGTTGATGCGCTCACGGGTTACCCGATGTGGTATGCGGACAAGCACGGGCTGAAGCTCGGTCTGTGCACGAACAACGACCATTGCTTCTTCCTGCCGCCCAATCCGTCCGTAGTTGCTCGCCCGCCTTCCAGCCCAACGGACACGACCCACAACTGGCCGGATGAGACTTTCTTCTACGCCTGTGAAGCCGGGCTCGATGGCGTCAATGCCACGCGCGGCATATTGATCCATGCAGTCGAGGCCGCATACGCCACGGGCAGCGTGCAGCGCGGCCAAGAAGTCGTCTTCGTACGCTTCCGCCTGCACTTCTGGAACTTCCAGCCGTTTCAGAACTACACCTTTGTCTATCCCTTCGGCGAAGAGACCCACCAAGCCGACGGTGATGGCCGCATCTTCGTCACGCGTGACATCGGCATTGGCGCACCGGGCGTCTTCACCACTGCGCTCCGCGGTGAACTCGGTCCGTTCTTGATGCCCGTCGGGCTTCTCGATCCGGCAACGGGGCAGCCCGATCCAAACAAGCTGCGTCCGGGGATGTTCCTGACCCAGAACCTCGTCGAGACCGAAGTTGTCGGCAGCCCGCGCGGCACCAACTACTTCTCCGTCGAAGGCCCTGGCATCGATCAGATGTTCCCGGCCCTCGTCGATCTGACCGACGCGCGGACGGACTACGTGCGCACCGACTTCTTCACCGTGCAAGGCAAGGTCGCCAATCGCCACGGCGTCGAGCACGACAAGAGCTACTTCAGCCGCAGCGCTGACATGACGTCGATCAACGTCTTCGCTTCGTCGTCGCCCGGCCAGGACCTCTACGTCGAACTCGAGAACGGCTTGCGGGTCCGGATGGACGAACGACCCAACGGTCCCGGTGCCTACTTCGCGAAGCTCGACCTTGGCCAAGGGGCCCCGGTCCCTGCTGCGGTGACGCTGGTCAATGCGCTCGACATTCCAGCTAGCACCAAGTTGGTCAGTGGCTTCCAGCCGCTCCTCGCGATCACCAGCGCAAGTTACTCGGTTGGCGGTGATCTGATCGTCCAGGCCAAGTCTTCTGACCTCCTCGATTCCACTCCGATTGCCGTCAAGGCAGCCGGCCTGCCGTCCGGATCCGTGCTCGATTGGGTCCAGCCAGGTTCCTATGCGCTGACCGTCTCGGCGCTGAACGCGGCGCCTCGCACCGTTTCGATCGGTTCGAATCTGCTGCGGCACAGTTCTGGCGTGGTCGTCACTGGCGCCAGTGATGCGCCCGGCGCTCCTCATCCGATTACTGCGGATGCGGGCCCCGACCAGCACGTGACCAGTGGTGACACCGTGACATTGTCCGGCACCAACTCGCAGGGCACGAACCTGACCTACGATTGGCTGCAACTCACCGGGACTCCAGTGGCGCTGACCGTGGATCCGGCCAATGCGGCGATCGTCACGTTCATCGCGCCACCGGTCACCAACGGCGCCGACGCTGGCGTCGAGATCCTGAGCTTCCGCCTCGTCATCAACGGCCTCGTGGGCGACACGGTCCTCGTCACGGTCGTCGACCCGGCCGCGGTGCCGCTGGATGACGTGCGCATCAAGCGTTGCCTCTACGACGTCGCGCGTCGTCAGTGGCGCGTCTTTGGCAGCGCGACACTGGCGCAGGGCCAGCGGGTGTTCCTGTATCTGGGCACGATCGACCCAGCCGCGGATCCGGCGACGTGGGACCGCAGCCGTCCCATCGCCACCGTGTTCACGGATGGCGCGGCAGACTGGAACTTCGAACCCGGTCGCCTGACCGCTGGTGGCACGGCGATCCCCGACGTTGCGGACACATTCATCTGGGCCGAGAGCGAACTCCCAGGCGCTCCGGATACTCAGCCTTTCCGTCGTCGTTGATCCCACCCGTCTCGAATCAGGACGCGAGCGGCGGTTCGCCATGTGCGCTCCGCCGCGCCCGTCGATGAGAAATCGTCTTGACCAAGAACACGCCCCTCCGCCCCATGCAGTCGACGCACATCGCAGTCGCCTCGGTTCTCGCCCTAGCCTTCGCCTTGTTCGCCACGCGCCCAGACGCTGATGCGGCGAGCATGGAGACTTCCAAGCTGGCGGCGGCTGAGATGGTCGCAGTCCACGCAGGTCTGCTTGCGAGACCAAAGCAAGGGCCGTGGATCCATGCCGAAGAACCGGTGTTCGACTGGGGTGAAATCTCGGAGGGCGAAGAGATCCAGCACACTTTCAAGCTCGAGAACCGTGGCAACGAGACCGTGTTCATCGAAAAGGCACGCACGAGTTGTGGCTGCGGCGCATTTGACTTCTCGCGAGAGATTCCGCCCGGCGGCGAGGGGCACCTCTCGATCCTGATCCCGGGCAACAAGACCTCGCCCGGCAAGCTGCGCGCGTCGATCACGCTGCGCACCAACGCGCGCGGTGACGACGTGCTGGTGATGACCGGACGCGTGCTCGGCCGCGTCGTATCGGTGCGCTGAAGTCGCTCGACGTCCGCGCTACGCTCCGGCACATGTTGACCGGAGATCAGTTTCGCGCTCTCGCTCTCTCCCTTCCTGGCGCCATCGAAGGCGCGCACATGGGTCACGCGGACTTCCGCGCCAACGGCCGTGTCTTCGCGTCGCTCGACGCGGCGGAGGAGGTCGGTGTCGCAATCGTGACGCCCTCGCAACAGCGCAAGCTGAGGCAGGCGAGCCCGGCCTTCGCTGCGGCCGCTGGCGCGTGGGGCAAGCGCGGCGTCACGACGCTCGCGCTCGCGATGGTCTACGCCGACATGGCAGCGGCGGCGTTGTCGATGGCATGGGAATGCGCGATGGCACAGGAGGCGCCTCGCGCGCATGCAAGCAAGGCGGCTTTGGCGCGCAAAGCGACGACGAAGCCGAAGCCGGATCAGCCCGCGAAGAAGCCTGCGAAGCCGGCTGCAAAGGCTGCTGCGAAGCCGGCTGCGAAGTCAGCGAAGAAGCCGCGCGTCGTGCGCCGACGCGGTTGATGGCGCGCCGGGGCGCGCGCATGATCCGCGCCCCGCGCCATGAACCGACCTCGCGCCTTGCTCGCCGCCTGTGTGCTCGCCGTGACGGTGTTCGCCGGCGATGCCTTCGTTCGCGGCGAGCGTGCATTCGAGCAGCGCGACTATGCGGCGGCGGCCGCTGCATTCGCCGAGGCGATTGCCGAGGCTGGCGACGACGCGCCGGCAGAGTGGCGCTACGACCACGCGCTCGCCGCGTTTGCGATGGGCGCGCTGGACGCCGCGCAAGCCTCGGCGGATCGCGCTGCGGCGCAAGGCGGCGCGGATCTGCGACGACGGTCTCTGCACTTGCTCGGTTCCATCGAATGGAAGCGTGCTGAAGCGGCCGCGGCGATGGCGGCGCAGGTCGAGGCGGAGCCGTTCTTGTTCGACCAAGCGATCGAGCGCGTGATGCAGGCGCGTGCGCACTGGATCGACGCCGCCACCAGCGAGGCTCCGCGACTCGAGTCGATCCGCAATGCCGAGCGCGCGCTGCTGTTGTTGCAGCGACTGCGCGAACAGAAGGCCGAGAAGGACCGCCAGAAAAAGGCCGCCGGCGCCAAGCAGCGGCCGATGGGCGTTAGCGACGCGAAGGACAGTGGCGACGAGAAGGTCGGCGGCGACCGGAACGGATCCAAGGACCAGCAGGACAACCCTCTTGCGCCGTTGCAGGTGGAACTCAGCAAGGAGCAACTCGACCGTGTGTTCGAGAAGCTCGAGCAGAAGGAACGCGAGAAGCTGCAACTGCGACGATCGCTGCGTGAGCAGCGTGGCGGGAACGTGGAGCGCGACTGGTGAAGCCCTGCCGCCTCGCCGCCGCGCTCGTCGTGTTCGCTGGTTGGATCAACGCGCAAGCGCCGACCGCGGCGGAGTTGCTGGATAAGGCCAGGTCCGGCGTGACGGTGCGCGTCGACGTGGGCCGCGAGCGGCGGTTCGTCGGCGAGGCCGCCGTCGTGCGCATCGAGGTTCGCTATGACCGCTTGCTCTTGGCTGCGCACGCTGCGCCGCTGTTTCAGCGTCAACTGGACGTGCCATTGCAGGTCGTCGTGCCGTGGTTCGACGGCGGAGATCTCGCTGCGTCATTGCCCGACCTGGCAGCAGGTGTCGGCAAGCGCACGCGCATCGTCGTCAATGAACGCGTCGTGGACGCAGAGCAGCTTGCGGACGTCGAAGTGGGCGGCCGAGTGTTCGCCGCGCTTGCGATCACAAGCAGGCTCGCGCCGCGTCGCGCGGGCCGGATCGAACTCTCGCCGCCTCGTGTCCGCTTCGCGCTCGCGACGGAGTTCTTGGATGATTTCGTGAACGGCCGCGTGGCTGTCGATCGCGTCGATGCCGAAGTCCAAGGTGAACCGTCGGCATGGACAGTCGAGGAACCGCCGCGGCTGGGCCGGCCCGCGTCCTTCTGTGGCGCAGTGGGGCGCATCGTGGTCGCGGCCGACACGGGGGCTTCCGAGATCGGGGCCGATGGTCGCATCGAAGTCGCATTGGTTGTGCGCGGCGATTGCGATCTCGCCTCGTGGTCGCTGCCCAAGCTTGCCATCCCTGGATTCCATGTGCTGGGAGCACTCGATCGCAGTGGCAAGGAGGAGCGCGCGTTCGCTCTCGACTTGGAACTGATCGACGTCGACGTGGTCGCAGTTCCGCCGATCGAGCTTGCGTCGTTTGACCCGGAGACCGCGTCCTTCGTCGTCGCTGCCTCCGCGCCGATCCCGTTCCGCCTCGTTGCACCGTTGCTGCGGCGCAATCCGATCGGGTCTGTGCCTTTGGTCGATGCCGTCCACGCGGGGCTGCGCATCGAGGACTTTGATGTGCCGGCGTCGCGCGCGCTCCCGCCTGATGTCACTCGCATTTCGGATGGGGTCGTGCTCATTGCGCTGGCGATGCCGTTCTTCGTGATGGCGCTGGTGATGGCCTTTCGTCGACGCAGCAAGGCAAAGCCTGCGCCTGATCACCCGCGATCTGCCGCCGCTGCCTTCGAAGCCGCGGTCGCACGCGGCGATGCGGATCTGCTGGTCCCCTTCGACTGCTGGTTGGCCGCACGCGCAGCGCTCCAACGGTTGCCCGCCGCCGATGCCGACGTCGAAGCAGCGCTCGCGCACGCTGGGTTTGCGGGGAGTATTGCGACGCGCGCCATCGCGTTGCGTCGGTCCTTGCTGGCGTCGCGCTACAAGGGAATGAGCGCGGCAGCTCGCGTCGCAGCGCAGCACTTCGTCGAAGAGGCGGAGCGGGCGTTCGATGCAGGCGGAATGCATGGAGACCTGCGATGAAGGCATTCGCTTGCGCCCTTGCGTTGGTCTCGACGGCTCACCTTGTCGCGCAAGACGCCACGCAAGCAGAGCGTTTGTTCCGCGAGGGCGATCACGCCGCAGCCTTGCGCGCCTATGCAGCCGCAGCCGAAGGCGCAACCGGTGTTCGCGGCGCGATGTGCTACGGAGCAGGTGTCGCTGCCTTGCGATCTGGCGCGCTGCCCGATGCCGTGCTGTGGTTCGAGCGCGCGGCGCGGCGGCTGCAGGACCCGCAGCCAGCGCGGCGCGGCATCGCCTTCGCGCAGCGATCGCTCGGGGTTGCGAATGCCTCCGCGCCCGTCGTCGAGCCCACCGGCTGTGACCCCGCGCAGTTGGCATTCGTCGTCGTCGCGCAGACTGTTGGACTGCTATGCCTCATTCTTGCGCGATCGCGCGGCGGGCGAGCAGCAAGTGCGGCGCTGGCGGTGGGCGGCCTTCTTCTCACGATGCAGTGCGCGCTGCAGCAGTTCGCATCGCTTCCCGCGATCGCCGTCACGTTGCGCGATGCGACGCTGCAGAGCGAGCCTGGCGGCGCATCCATTGCCGGAGCAACGATCGCCGCAGGAGCGCGGCTCGTCGTGTTCGAGCGCCGCGCTGACTCAGTCCGCGTAGGGCCACCGTCCGGTTGGTTGCCGGCTGGCTCGTTTGGCGTCGCGGACGAGCGTTGAGACAACTGAGTCCGACGCGTCGTCTTGGGTGATCTCGCGGCACACCGACGTCGACGCGGAGCGCGCCGTACATTCTCTGACGTCACTGAGAAGCGTTGCTGCGTGCTCGCAACAACGCGACGAACAGCAACACGTCGAATGCCGGCATCACGTAGACGCTGTTGAGCCACTCATCGCCGTCGTCGCTGATGATGGCTTGCCCGATGCCGCAGCAAAGAAACCAAGCGGCGAGCAACGCGATGGTGCTCCGCGACTTCGTCCGCCATGAGTGCAAGCACAGCAGACAGAACATCGGCACGAGCGCGACGTGGTGCCCTTTCCAGCTGAGAGGAGACGCGAGCAGCGAGAACGCGAGCGCGGCGGCGAACTGTCGCGTGCGCAAGTTGGCGCGCGATGGAGACTCGGCGGCATTGATGACGTGGCGTGCGCCCCATGCGGCTGTGAGCAGCCATGCGAGCATCGCAAACAAGATGGCCCGCGCGGACCAAGACGCGGCAGTAGCGGAAAGGCCAAGGCCCGGCATCACGCCCCACGCGACGCGCTGCGCGAACTCGGGCGGGACCTCGCTGATCCACCGCGCCGTCGCGCAACGCAGTGACTGGTTCATCCATTCAAACTCCGGAAACTGCAGCGCCGGCGCTGCAAACGCGTCGGTCTGTTGCGCGAGCGCGAGCGAACCCTCGAGCCAACGCAGCCACGGCGCCACGTCGCCGCGCAGCAACAACAGGCTGAGCCCGACGCACGACGCGCCGCAGAGCAGCGCGTGGCCGACGGTGCGCTTGCGGCCGTGTAGGAAAAACAGCGGCAACAGGAACGCTTGCGTCGGCTTGGTTGCGAGCGAGAACCCGAGCAACCAACCGGCGCGAGCTTCCTTTCCGCGCTCGGCGTCTGCGAACGCGATCGCGCACATCGCGACATTGATCAGGTTGCCGCCGCCGCCGTGCGTGTCGCGCAGCAACAATCGCGACAACAGCAGCAGCACAAGAAGCGAAATCCAGCGGCGCTCCTGTTCGCTGGTCGAGGGTGGTGGCAACGGCATGCGCCAGATCGCCCTCAGCAATAGCAGGATCGCGAGCACTTGCAGCAACGCCCAGGTGACGCGCGCGGTAGTCAGCCCGAGCGTCTCGTGCACGATCGAAAATGGCGCTGTGAGCAGGCCGAACGACGGAGGATAGGGCGCGTGCAGCGGCTTGCTTGGCGCGTCGAGATCGGACTTCCAGGTCGCGTAGACATCCTCGCCGGCCATGAGCCTGCGGCCGAACTCCAGGTGGTCGAGGATCACGCCACGGTGCGGCTTTCGATCGCCTGCGCGGATGACCACGATCGCTGCGAGTGCTAGCCACAGCAAGGTCCAGCGGGTCCGTCTTGGCATGGGTCGTGGACTGTCCACTGGCTGCGCAGCGCGGGCAAGCGCGGCAGGAAGCGGACTTTCGCATCGACCTTGCCGCGCGCCCGCCTACCCTGTTCGCCCTCGCAATCGAACCACATGCACTCTGTCCTACTTTCCGCGGCTATCGGCCTCCTCATTGGATTCGGCGGCTTCGCCCTCGACTGGTGGCACTGGGTCTGGGCCATCCTGTTCTCGCTCGTGCTGACCCTTGCAGCCTGGATCGTGATCGTTCGCCGCGTCGGCAAGAAGCTGCAACCGATGATGCTGACCGTGCAGAAGCAGCTCGAGGCGCGCATGCCAGATCTCGCGATGCAGAGCCTTCGCGCGATGCTGCCTCGCGGCAAATGGATGCCGCTGCTCGAAGGCCAGATCTATGCGCAGATGGGCATGATTGCCTATCAGCTGGGCAAGCGCGACGAGGCATTGGACCTGCTCAAGAAGTCGTCCCGGCGCCTTCCCGACGGGCAGATCGTGCTTGGCGTGATGCAATACAAGGGAGGCGACAAGGCTGCCGCATTCCAGACCCTGCATCTGGCTTCTGCATTCAGCAAGAAGCACGAGTTGCTGCACAACGTGCACGGCTTCTTGCTCGCAAGAGATGAGCGCATTGGCGACGCGATTGCGGTGCTGTCCCGATTTACACGAAAGAATCTCACTGCCGAGGCGAGCAAGGACAACCTGCTGCGCCTGCAGAACGGCAAGAAGATGTCGATGAAGCCATTCGGCGTCGTGTGGTATGCGCTCGGCTTCGAGACGCCGCCGCCGGAGATGGGGCAGATGCAGCCGGTGCGGAAGGGCTTCCGCACGCCGCCAAAGCAGCGCGGCGGGTAAGCGGCGCGTCGCTGGCGTGAGATCGCGAGCCACTACAAACGAACAACGGCCGCCGCGGCATGTGCCGCAGCGGCCGTTCGCATTTCGCGCGCTCGCGTCAGCTCACATCACGTCGATGAGCGCCGGCGTGCTCAGTTCGAACGTTCCTGCAGTCGAGATTCCGACGCTCTGGAACAGCACCTTGCCGCTGAACCCCGGCGGGATCGCCGGCATCGGGAAGCTGCCGAAGCCGCCGACAGCCGTCGTCGTCGTGTAGAAGGTCAGGCTCGTCGCATACAGATCGGGGAAGAACATCTGCGAGAAGGGGAAGGCCGGCAGCGAGGCGGGCACGATCGGCGAGACGACTTCGACGAACACGAAGTTGAAGGGGAACGGCGAGCCGACGTCGATGTTGGTCGAGCCCGCGGGCGCGCCAGCCGGGAACACGGTCAGCACGTGGTTCTGCGGTTCGAGCACGTAGCGGTTCGTGTGCTCGAGCAGGAACGCGTTCACGTAGCTCACGCAGCCGACGTTGCCGCTGACGGGGCGGACGCCGGATTGGATGCCGAGCGTCGGGCCGGAGCCGCAGGGGCGTCCCATCGGCGAGCACGGGCCGTTCCAGATCTGTCCGCCGCCGTTGGTCGTCAGCAGGCTGGCGCCGGTGCCGGTCTCGACCGAGAAGATCAGTTGCGTCGAGAACACTGCGAGTCCGGCCGTGCAGCCGAACCACGGCGTCACCGGCGAGGACATGTCGAACTCGAGCGATTCGAGATCGATGGCGTTCGTCAGGCACGCGCCGAAGCGATTGGTGACGCCGGCATTCAGCGTCATGGCGTCGATCTGCGGCTCGGTCAGCACGACGATTGCGCTGTTCGGCGCGACGGCGGCGATGCGCATGTCGGGCGTGTAGGTCAGCGCCATCGGCGGCACGCAGACCACCGCGCCATCCTGCACCAGCATCGGCCCGCAGGCCGTGTTGCAGACGATGTCCGCGTCGAGCGAGAAGTAGACGCCGAACTGCGGGTCGAAGGCGATCGCGTCGACGTCGATCGGCGTGAGGAGCGGCAGTCCGAGCGCCTGGTTGAACTGCTCCATGCGCATGAAGTGCTCGACCTGGCCGTCGATGAAGAGCGGCGTGCGCACGATGCGCGCGACGTCGCCGGGGCGGAACGGCTGCGCGCTGACCGCGTTGCCCATCGGCGCCGACACCGACCAGAACACCGTGCGTTGGTTCTGCCAGCCGGATCCGCCCGCGTTCCTCGTGCTGACCAGCGCGTCGACGGAGCCGAACAGCGTCGCGTTGTTGAGCAGGCCGTCCGCGTTCTCGTCACCGGCCATCGTGCCGTAGGCGGTGCGCGGCGCCCACTTCTCGGCCGACAGCGTCGCGCATGCCGAGGTGGTGCCCCATTCGATGACGTTGGTCTCGTTGGGGCGCAGGGCGCGCAGCACGGTGCCGCCGCTGCCGGACAGCGTCTGCTCGGCCGCGGAGAAGGTGATGAGGCCCTCTTGGAACTGGGCTGCCGCGGCGGCGCACAGGGCGAAGGGGGCGAGGAGGCGGATCGAGGCGGTGGACATGGCGTTCGGTCTCTCGGTTGGGCTTGGGTTGCCCCGGGAAGGACCGTTCCTGCATGCGCGCACGCGATAGCACGCGGATTCTGTGGTTTCGGGCACCTTGCCCGGCGGGGGGGCTGGCGAAGGGCGCGGGGTGCCGCGGATCGCGAGGGTCTGGCTGCTATGCGCGGGACTGCAGGGCTCCGCGCATTGCGTTCACCACAGCCGCGTCGTCGCAACCTGCGCGAGCGGGATCGCGGTCACTTGCGGGGCGAGTCGGATCACGTCCTTGCCGGCGTGCACGACCCAGAGATGCCGCAGTTCGAGATCTGAGAGCGCGATCTTCATCGAGGGCGTGAGTTCTGGAGCTGACGAGAGCTTGAACTCGAATCCCACGCGCCGATCCCCTCGTTGCACCAAGAGATCGAGTTCTGCCCCGCTGAATGTCGCCCAGAAGAAGCACTCGTGGGGTCGAGCCTCGAGCGCTTCGATGACCGCAGTCATCGCGAAGCCCTCGAACGATGCTCCTGCGCGCGCATGTCCGCGCAGGGCATCCGTGGTCGGCAGCCCCAACAGTGCGTGCAGCAACCCCGAGTCGGCGATGTAGACCTTGGGGGACTTCACCTGCCGCTTCTTCAGGTTGACGTGGAAGGGCTGCAGCACACGCACGACGAGCGTGTTTGCCAGCACATCGAGGTAGCGACGCGCCATCGGGTCGCTCTGGCCCAGCGAGCGCGCAAGTTCGGATGCGTTCCAGATCTGGCCGTGGTAGTGGGCCAGCATCGTCCAGAAGCGGCGCATCGTCGTCGCCGGAGTCGCCACGCGGAATTGGGGCAGGTCCCGCTCGAGGAAGGTCCGAACGAACTCTTCGCGCCAGGTGAAGCTCGCCGCGTCACTGCGCGCCAGGAACGAGCGAGGGAATCCGCCGCGCAACCACAGGCGATCGACGAGCTTGGGGCCTACTTCCGCAGGCTGGAAGCCGTTCAGTTCCAGGTATGCGATGCGGCCAGCAAGCGACTCGCTGCTCTGCGCCAGCAGCTCCGGGGACGCGCTGCCGAGGACGAGGAACCGCGCCTTGCGTCTCGGGCGGTCGGCCAGGACGCGCAGCGCGGGGAAGACCTCCGGCAAGCGTTGGATCTCGTCGAGCACCACGAGGCCGGTCAGGTCCTCGAGAGCCAGCATCGGGTCGGCGAGTTTGCGAAGGTCCGCAGGCCGCTCGAGGTCGAACGTGTGCACCGGACCGGACGACGACTCTGCGTATTGCCCCGCAAGCGTTGTCTTGCCGACCTGACGCGGCCCTAGGATTGCGACCACGGGGAACTCGCGGAAAAGGGCCGTGAGTCGCGCCAACGGCTTGGTGCGAGAGGTCATCGAGGTTGAATATTCGAACTACTAGTTCGAAAAATCAAGGCGCCAAGGCGTCCCAGTGTCTGCGGTCCTGGCGGAGGCCGCAGCCGACGGCGCGGCCTCGCGCTGTGTTCCGCGTGAGTGTGGAAGCGGGCCGAAGATCGATGGCGATGCGGGAATGTCCCCGCCGATGTCGATGTCGCGGCGTGCGCCCAACGCGCGTGCCGAGACCGCTGGCTGCGATCAACGCGTGCCCCGGCCCTGCCCGCGGCGCTCAGTTGTGCCGCAGGTTGAGCTTGCTGAGCGCCGCGGCGAGCGGGCTCACGACCTCGGGCTCGGGCTTGCGCGGAGCCGGCGCGGGCCGCGGGTCGCGATTGCCGCCGACGCTGTAGCCGCCGCTGCTGCGCGTGCCACCCGAGCCTGCGGCCGCGTGGCTGTCGCTGCGCCCCGCAGCCGGCCGTTCGTGCAGCTCCATCGTCAGCGCGATGCGCTGCCTCGGCAGGTCCGCCTCCAGCACCTTCACCTGCACGATCTGCCCCGCCTTCACGGCCTCCCTCGGATCCGCGAGGAGAGGGCCTGCGAACCCCGCTTGGTGCCATGCGAGCTTCCGCTTGCGCCGCAGGGGTTGACCGATTCGGTCCGCCCCGGAACATTAGCCCGGTCGGTAACGGCTCGTTCGACCTCGACCGGGCTGGGTTGCCAAATCCCACGCGCAGGGAATGCGCGATCTCGATGCCCGGAGTAGCACCATGAACCGAGGAAGGCATGTGAGCTCGATGTTCGGTCGGAAGGGTTGGTTGGGGACACTTAGTGCGCTGCTGACGTCAGTCTGCGTAGGTGATGTCGTTGACGCGCAGGCGAGTCCGTATCTGGGTCAGTGGACAATGGCGTTCAACCATGAGGTTTCGCCACATGCGTCCGCAACGGATCACCTGCAGCCTTTTCCAGGGTCGACCGCATACTCCGCCGACTTCGATGCCCGGTTCAACGCGATTCACATGTCGCTCATCCCGCGCGGCAAGGACCGAGGCAAGGTGATCGTCTGGGACTCGCGAAAGTACATGCGGCAGCCCAATGGCTCCTACGCCGCAGGCAACCAGCCGTGGTCATTCCAGTGTTGGTCGATCGTCGATCCTGCCGTGGCTCCGACGGGGCCACGCTTCCAGAACTTCTTGCTCCCTGTTCATCCGATCGTCATCACTCCTGCCCCCGAGAACTGGGTCGTGGAGGGACTGTTCTGCGCAGGGCACTGTTGGTCGCCATACGGCGATCTGATTGTCGCAGGCGGCGACTCCAACGGGACGCAAGGAACGGCGATCGTGATGCTATACCGGCCGGACGAGGTGGGGCAGGCCTGGCCGCAACTTCTGGGGAACACCTGGACCAACGACTTCACGGGGCAAGCTCTCTACGGTGGAGCACATGGCAAGTGGATCTATGGGCCTGCGCTTGCGGATCGGAGCTACTACCCGACGGTGACGCTCACGAGTCGACTCAACCGAACTGCGGGACGCGAGGTTGCCCTGGTGAGCGGTGGCTCCATCGTGATCGGTGGCGCGCCTGCCCAGAATCCGACTTGGAACACCTATGAGGCACTGAGGGTACTCAACCCCACAGTTCCGGCTACGCAGCAAGGCCTTCAGCCTGACTCCGTCCCGGGTTCGCAGGGGCCTATTTTCACTTTTGAGGGGCCGGACAACGGCTCGGGAGTCCAGGAGCTCGAAGAGTACCCCCGTATGCATTGGCTCACCTCCGCGGAGGTGTTCATGAGTGGCTACGAGCCACTCTCGGCCAAGACGCAACACGAGGTGCCGCCGTCGCAAGCCGGCACTTGGAACTACTTCACCGGCCAGAGCAGCATCGGGCTCGGGAATCCCCCTGCCTCCTGGGTGACTCGTCACGATGGAGCAAGCGTGTTGTTCGCCCGTTCGGGCACGCAGACCGACTTTATTGCCCGAATTGGCGGGTTCGTCGGATCGCCTTTTGCGCCTGCCTTCAGTCCCGCGACGAGCACCACGGAGGCAATCTTCGATGCCGCTGGGGCGTCCGGCACGCCCTGGTGGGAGGGCGAGGATATGATCCATGCCCGTGGCTGGTTGAATGCGCTCATCCTTCCTGACGCCTCCATACTAGCAGTCGGTGGCATCGACTCAGTGAACAACCCACAGTTGGCGACGATTGCAAGAGAGGCCGAACTGTTCAAGGACGGGGTCTGGGGTCTGCTCCCCTCGGCGTCGACTCCGCGCCTATACCATGCAACAGCGCTGCTTCTGCCGGACGGGCGTGTCCTCGTGGGGGGTGGAGAAGGTCGACACAGTCTGGGCTCGCCGTCATTCGATTACGAGATCTACTCTCCCTGGTACATGACGCGCCCACGGCCGACGATCCTCGGGATCACGCAGTCGACCAGTCCTGGTACGAATCCCGACGGCTCGGTGCAGCTGCTCTACAGCTCGCCACTGACCATCAGCCTGAGGTTGCCGAAGCAAGTCGGCATGGGCAAGGTCGTGCTGATGGCGCCGGGGTCCCTGACCCACCACAGCGACATGCACGCACGCTACATCGAGCTGGAGCAGATCGGCGGCACCATCGAACTCAATGGGGGCACGTCCAGCGTGATCTGTTCCATGCCTCAGGAGGCCTTGGCTCCGCGAGGCTACTACATGGTGTTCGTCCTGACGGCGGGAGGTGTTCCTTCGCCGGCAGGGTGGATCCAGATCGTCAACTGAGGAGGCCGGTTGCCATGGACTGGTCGAGGTGGTTGATTACGCATTGTTTCCCGGCCGGAGTTCTGCTGGGGCAACAGATGATTTGGGAGATCCCGGCGGCCGCATACTCCGGCTACAACGCATGCTCGGCCTTCGGCGATCACGACCGCGACGGTTATCGCGACTTGCTTGCCTACCGCAGCGCGGGCCAAGGCCCGGTCACGCAAATCAGCGTCTGCATCCTGTCGGGACGCGATGGATCCCAACTCCATCAGCACATGCTGTTCTGGGGCATCGACAACCCGCAATGGGCCGGTGATTTCGACAGCGATGGCTACGACGAGTACACATGGTCATCGAGCTTCGTGATCCATGTCTACTCCCCCCGGCGGGGAATCGAACTGTTCAATCTTCTCCCGCCCGGCCCTGGCATGTTCGGCTTCGCGAAGGAGCCACGCATCGATCTCGATGGCGACGGACTGAGTGACCTCCTGGCCGCGACGGCGCGCTCCTTCGATTCCAGCCTCTACGCCTACGATCACCTCGGCGCGCTCCGCTACGTCATCCCGGCATCGGTCCACGGCTGGGTGATCCAGAGCATCGCCAACGTCGGCGATCGAGATGGGGACGGTGGCGAGGACTTCCTCGTCGGCGCCATCGGTGGGGCAAGAGCCGAAGGCGGGGCGTTCCTGTATTCGGGGCGAACCGGGACACTGCTGCGATTCCATCCCGGCCTGCAAGCCTATGACTTGCTCGGTGGCACCGTCGCTCTGGCGGGAGACCTCGACCTGGACGGCGTCGCAGACTACTTGGCGAGCAACGCCGACAGTGTGGCCTCGCAACGGCAGGTTGCAGTCGCATGGTCCGGGGCCGATGGCTCCATCATCCGAGTCTGGCAGGACCCGAACTTCCAGCTTGGCTCGCCAGTCAGCGCCAAGTTCGACGCGGATCTCGATGGCATTCCCGACGTGCTGTTTGCGTGTCCCGGATGCCAGCCCGAACAATATGTCTGGGGCGCAGTGCAGGTGATCTCGTCGAGGGACGGGGCTATCCTGCACCACACGCAGCAGAGTCGATTCCCGGTGCAAGGCGACTATGGTTTGTTCGTGGCGGAACTCGGAGTCCAGCCGGGGAGCCCTCACCCTGTGCATGCATTGACTTTCCTCGACTATGGACAGGGTGCTGGCACGATCCAGGCTTGGCGCAGCGAACCGCGCCGCTCCACCCTGTCCGGCTCCGCCTGTGCCAACCTCGGCACCGCGATGGTCCCCGGCTTCCGGTCCACGCCGACCGGCTCCCGCCTGCAGATCGCGAACGCACCCCCGGGCGCGCTCGCGTGGTGCATCCTCGGCGACGGCGTCGCCACGACGACGGGTGGCCTGTCCCTGCCCATCGGCCTCGACGGATTCGGCTTCCCCGGCTGTTCCCTGCTCGTGCCGATGGACTTCGTCGGCGCAAAGACGACCGGCGTGTCCGGCATCGACCGCGGCTATGCCGCCTTCGACCTGCCGGTGCTGCCCGCTACGATCGGCGGCCGTCGCTTTGCCGTGCAGTGGCTGGTGCTGGATCCGGCGACCGGCCTCGATGTATGGACCGCGCGGCGCGACTTCTGGCTGCGGTGACGGAGTGCGAATGCGTACCCGCGGCGCTCAGTTGTGCCGCAGGTTGCGCTTCGCCAGCTGCGCCGCGAGCGGATTGACGACCTCGGGCTCGGGGCGGCGTGCAGTTACGTAGACTGCCTGTCCCTGGCGTCCGTGACGCAAGGCGATCTCATGTCACACCTCCGTCTGGTAGCGAGCGCTCTGTTCGCCCTTCTCTGCGCAGGCTGCGCGTCCCTTGCGAAACCGATATCGCTGGCGGATCTCGAGCCGGACCCGACGGCTGGTGTCGACGCCAGGAGCGGACTGCCGAAGCGAGCGACGCATCGTCGCAGCGGTGTGGTTCTGCGGCTGGTGCCCGGGGATGCATCCGCGAACGCGCTGTTTCTGGCCGAAACCGAACTCACCGTGGGCAGCTGGCGGCGGTTCGTGGCCGAGACCGGCTACCGCAGCGATGCCGAACGGGGTGTGCTCGACGACCCTGACCATCCTGCTGTCGGCGCGTTCACGGCGACGTCTGCGGGCGGTCGCGAGTGGCACGAGCAGGCGAACTGGAGCCGGATCTTCCCGCTGCTCGGCACCGAGGAACTGCGCGACGATCTGCCGGTGCTGTATCTCTCGGCTGCCGATGCCGTGGCCTTCACTGCTCACTTCGGGCTCCGCCTGCCAACGGCGGCCGAATGGGAGCGCGCAGCTCGCGCCGGAGCGGCGACGCGATTCCCTTGGGGTGATGAAGGCGGGGATGCCTGTCGACACGCCAACCTGCAGGACCGCGCCGGCGCTCGTCGTTTCCCGGAGTTCAACGTGCCGGTGCCGTGCGACGATGGCTATGCGGTGATTGCTCCGGTGGGGAGCTTCGCCCCGAACGCCGCGGGCTTCTTCGATCTGGTGGGCAACGTCGAGGAATGGTGCTTGGTCGCCAACCACACGCATTCCCACTACGAGCTGGTGGGTGGTTCCTGGGTCGCTGACGCCGATGGGGCGAAGCTTTCCCAGCGCGCCAGCCTGCACCAGCATGCGCGGCGAGACTTCATCGGCTTCCGCCCCGCATTGGCGATCGAGCTGCCTGCAAACTGATGTTGGCGAGGGCTGTAGCTCTTCCTGACGGCGTGGGGGACGGACGGCATGCAGTGGCGGCGCACCTTGTCGCTGCCGATGGGTTGGTCCTGCAGTGTGTCGAGGCCGTGGGTCGAAGCTGTCCTTCTGCGGAGGACACCTCGCCCGCGGCGCTCAGTTGCGCCGCAGGTTGAGCTTGCTGAGCGCCGCGGCGAGCGGGCTCACGACCTCGGGCTCGGGCTTGCGCGGAGCCGGCGCGGGCCGCAGGTCGCGGTTGCCGCGCGGATCGCGACTGCCGCCGCTGCTGCGCGCGCCGCCCGAGCCTGCGGTCGCGTGGCTGTCGCCGCGCCCCGCCGCCGGCCGTTCGTGCAGCTTCATCGTCAGCGCGATGCGCTGGCGCGGGATGTCGACCTCGACGACCTTGACCTGGACGATCTGGCCGGCCTTGACGACTTCGCGCGGGTCCTCGACGAAGCGATCCGACAGCTGGCTGATGTGCACGAGGCCGTCCTGCTACGCGCTCGGCTTCGAGACGCCGCCGCCGGAGATGGGGCAGATGCAGCCCGTGCGGAAGGGCTTCCGCACGCCGCCGAAGCAGCGCAGCGGGTGAGGGAGTGGGGCGGCGAGGTGCCTCTCTGGCGACGGAGCTCTAGTCGCCTTCAACCCCGTGGCTCGAGGACGAGGTTCAGTCGAACGTGCCGCAGACAGGGAGCCGCCTCCCGGTTTCAACTACCCTTGGCGATGCATGTTCCCCGGTCTTGACTGAGCAAGGGGGGGGCGGGGTACTGTCCAAGTATGAGAAGTTGGAACTCCAGAGTGGCGTCTGTGCTCGTTGTGGCGGTGGCATTCGTGCTCGATGGATCGTTGATGGCGCAGTCGGATCCGTGCTACTGCACGGTGCAGGTGCGCTTCAACTGGTTCTCTCTCGAGTGGGAGGTCGCGAACTGCAATTCCAATTGCCTACCGGGAGAGGGTGCTTGTCTGAACATCCCAACCGTGCTCGCGGACGGCACCCAAGTGCGAGTGTGTGGATGCCTCCAGGCAGATGGGTCCTACAAGGCCCCGAACTGCTACTGCAGCGGGAAAGTGATCAATCCCGACTTCGAAGAGGATCAACAGACGTCCGCTGTAGAATGCACGGAGCTACAGGCGTGCCCTACAGAGACGTTCAAGTGCTCTGCCAATCACCTGTTTGCTTTCCCCGGCGCCTGGGTGGAGGCATGTAAGTGTCAGGGGTAGTGCGGGCGCGGCTGGCGGCTGGTGCATTTCTGCTCGCCGGGGCAGCGCTCGTCGTATGGCTCCTGATGCAAGTCGGTCGCGACGTCCCGGCGACGCTCCCTTCCGGCGCAGGGATTGGTGGAAGCGGCGAGTCTCGATCCACGGCCCTGGCTGGGGAGGTTCCTACCAATCCAGCTACGGATCGCATCTCGCTCACGCGAGCCATCGTGCAGGTTCTGACGCGCGACAATCGGCCAGTTCGCGGGGCCGTGGTGCGATACGATGGGGTCGAGCATGTCTCCGACGAAGCGGGCAATGTCAGCTTCGTTCCCACGGCGATGGCGCATGCCATCGGAGTCTCCCATGACAGCTATTTGCCTGAAGAAGAGGTGGAACTGACTGGCGATAACACAATTGTGCGTCTGCGTCCGGCGATCACGATCGACATACAGGCGGTGCTCGATGAGTCTCGACCATTGTCGGGCGCCAGATTCTGGGTCCGACCTTACCGAATGCCTCGAGCCGAACTGATGTCGGAGGACTCGGCTCCGTCTGCTGTCACCGACGAGATGGGGAGGGCGAGCATCGGCCCTTTCGAGTTCCCGGCAGCAGGTATCCTGTTTCTGCAGGGCATGCATGAGGATCGCGCCTTCTGCAAACATGCGCAGGAAGAGGGGAGGAGTATTGTCTTTCGTGATGCCGGTCGGCACACAGTGACCGCGAGATTCCTGACCCCTCGCGTGATTGCAGTGGATCTTCCTGAGTCCGGAGTCGTGACCTGGAAGGCGCAACTGCTGGGCAACTCGCTGTGCCTCCCTGAGAACGGAGAAGCGTCGTGGACGTGCGACCGCATCGCGGCACGCATCCAGAAGCAGTTTCCCGATGCGGTCGTCACGATGGCCCTCCCGGCCTACCCGGCGGGAACGGCGCAAGTCTGGGATCCGCGCGTTACCTTGTGGATTGCCGGACGCCAACCGTTCGTGGCCACCTGCAAGGCAGTTCCCGCTGACGAGTTTGTTGCGCCCCAGAGGATCGAGCCGCCGCGCGGTGCACTACACGATGGATTCGGTAGCCTCCGAGCGGTCGTCACGGATGCTGCTGGGAAGAGGCTGCCGGATTCGATGTTTCGACTGATCGGGGACCTCACACAGGACTGGCCGGGCGACCGCAACCTCCTAGTGAAGCCAAAGGGGGAGGACACGGATGGTTGGATGACACTCCCGACCGGGACGTGGCGCGTGGATTTCTACGACGATGTGCTTCAGGCCTTGGCCAAGGCGCAGTCCGCTGCAACGGTCACGCTTGCCAAGGGGGGCAGGGCCGAGGCAAGGGTGGTGTTCGATCGCAATTTGGTGAAGTGCAGGTACGAGGCGCGATTCGACGGCGAAGGGCCGTGGCCGTCGGCCGGGGTGGTTCGACTCCAGAACGCGGAGTTGGGTCTCGACGTCCCGTTCCTCCGGAACAACGCCATGCAGCCATTCGAATTCCTCTTGCCCGAGGGTGAGAACTCGGTGGTTGTCGAGGCGCGCACGACGCAGGAGGGGCCAGTTCTCGTGGGGCGCACTGTGATCACGATTCGCGCCGATGGTTCTGCGCCGCAGCCGGTGGTTCAGGTGCTGCTGGCTCCGAAGCGCTGAAGTTCGCGCTCGAAGCAGCCTCGCCTGGTGAGGTGCAGGTTCGAAGCGAGCGTCGACAGCGCAGGCCCCAGGCCGACAGCCGGAGTTGTGCGACTCGTGAGCGAGCAGTTCGGTTTTGACATCCCGCTTCTCCGCAACGCCATCCTGCAGCCATTCGAGTTCTGGCTGCCTGAAGGAGAGAGCTCGCTGCTGGTGGAGGCACGGACCACGCAAGACGGCCCTGTTCTCGTCGGGCGGACGGCGGCTTCACTGCGCGCAGGCGTCGCTGCCTCGCCGCAGGTGATTCGGGTCCTCTTGGCGCAGAAGCGCTGACAGCGCGTGGAAGAGCGCATGCTGCCTGCGAGCGCGATATCCGGGCTGACCTCTGAGTCGTGCGAGTTGCGCCGAAAGCGTGGATTCGACTCCGGTCGCACTTCTTGATCTCGACTCGGCTGCAACTCGCTCGACGACGAATCCACTCGCCCACGGGTTGCTGATCGCGCCGCTGCGAACGCGGACCCGCGGCGCTCAGTTGCGCCGCAGGTTGAGCTTGCTGAGCGCCGCGGC